>ERZ779643.631-NODE-631-length-28174-cov-2.168143_pt1 | contig 28174 bp, 17 predicted proteins | sample MGYA00511564_ERZ779643 | MGnify/ENA primary metagenome ERZ779643 (study PRJEB29588, sample SAMEA2147114) | human gut metagenome | biome: human gut; feature: human-associated habitat; material: faeces | place: Denmark | collected 2008/2010 ... | reverse complement strand
TTCTATTTTTGATATTGCTTTGCAACTGTACATTCCTGTACGCCCAGCAATTCAGCATCACCGGTGTAGTCACGGATAAAAAGCTCAAAGAGCCTATTATCGGTGCCAGTGTCATTGTCAAAGGAACAACCAATGGAACGGTGACTGACCTTGATGGAAAATTCACAATCCAAGCCTCAAAAAGTAGTGTGCTAATTGTTTCCTTTATCGGGTATACTCCCCAAGAATTTACAATCAATGGCAACCAAACTTTTTATCAAATCTCTTTAGCGGAAGATACGCAAACGCTGGACGAAGTTGTGGTAGTAGGCTTTGGTACGCAAAAGAAAGTGAACTTAACAGGAGCAGTTGCTACCGTGGATAAAAAAACACTGGAATCACGTCCTGTCACTTCAGTTTCACAAGCTCTTCAAGGAGTGATGCCAGGATTGAACATTGACATGAATGACAAAGGTGGACGATTAGACTATAATCCCACCATGAATATTCGTGGAACAGGAAATTTGAATACCGGATCCAGTGCCTCACCTTTAGTTTTAATTGATGGAGCCGAAGGAGACATAAACTCGTTAAATCCGCAGGATATCGCTAATATTCCCGTGTTAAAAGATGCTGCCGCATCTGCCATTTACGGTTCACGCGCTCCATTTGGCGTAATCTTGGTTACAACCAAATCAGGAGAAGCAGGAAAAGCCACCATTCAGTATTCAAACAATTTCAGATGGTCACGCCCCACCAACATTCCTGACATGCTCGACTCCTACCGCTTTGCCAAGTATTTCAATGCAGCACAAAAAAATTCAGGAAGCGGCACCACTTTTATTTTCACTGATGATACGATAGACCGCATTCAGAAATACATGGCGGGTGAATACCCATACACCTCAGACCCCAATGGTTCACAAGGAAACAATTTTTTCCCTTTTAACGTCGCTTCCAATGATAATCAAAACTGGCCAAGAAACTTCATTGACAAAACATCTTTCGGACAAGAACATAATCTAAGTATCTCCGGAGGAGGTGAGAAAGTTAAATACTATCTATCGGGAGCTTTCCTTTCTCAAGACGGACAGATGAATTACTCTGACGAGAACAAGAAACGTTATAACATCAGTGGAAAGGTAACAGGACAAGTCACCAAATGGCTAAGTTTAGATTTTAACGCTCGTTTTATACGTTCAGATATAGAAATGCCAACTTTTGTGAAACTCTATGGCGACCGTTTCTTTGCAGAAACGACCAAATTATATCCCATGATGCCTCTCTATGACAACAACGGACACTATACACGTAATCCTAAATTAATGCAATTAACTTCCGGAGGACGTTCAAACAGCAGTAAAGACACCTACTTCACTTCCGGAGGTTTCCATCTGACTCCATTAAAAGGATTAGGTATTCACGGACAGGCGACTCTACGGACAGAAAGCTACCGCCACCAATATAATGTAAATAAAGTCTATCTCTATACCCGTGACAACCAACCCGTGGAAGAAGCATGGTTAGGAGGAGACCCCGATTTAGCAGCAGGAAAGACATTTGTGCAAAGTCAAACACAGCAAACTTCCATGATGACAACTTCACTATATGCAGATTATGAATATTCCTGGAACAAGCACAATTTCAAAGTTACAGCAGGTATGAATACCGAATATTATTACATCAACGAATTAATCGGCAAACGCTATGATGTCATCAACGAAAATGTCCCCAGTATCAATACGGCCACTGGTACAAGTGATTTGAAAGGCTCCTCAAAAGAATGGGCTACAATGGGATATTTTGCCCGTTTAAATTATGACTACGAAGGACGATACCTATTAGAAGGAAACATTCGTCGCGATGGGACTTCACGCTTCCGCGGTAACCAACGATGGGGCACATTTCCCTCTGTTTCTATAGGTTGGAACATCGCCCGCGAAGCATTTTGGAGTCCGGCAGAAGCATATGTCAACCTGTTAAAACTACGTTTTTCTTACGGTAGCCTAGGCAATCAGAATACAGATAATTATTATCCTACTTATTCTATTCAAAATATAACTGTAGGTAGCGTAGATGCCGGCGGACGCTGGCTGCTTGACTTAGCCAACAAATCCAATATAGCATCTTCCCCTGGTCTCGTCAGTTCCTTGCTCACATGGGAACGTGTCACCAGCTATAATGCAGGACTTGACTTTGGTGCATTTAACAATCGTCTGAACGGATACGTTGAATACTACATTCGTGATACCAAAGACATGGTAGGACCTGCCGAAGAAATAACTCCATTAGTAGGAGCATCAGCTCCCAAAATGAATAATACCTCTTTACGAACCAAAGGCTGGGAATTACAACTAATTTGGCAGGACAGAATTGGTAAAGTAGGGTATCATGCTTCTTTCAATCTATCTGATGCTCAAACAGAAGTAACAGAATATCCCAATCCTGATAAAACATTTTACACCAAAGATGGAGACGGAAACACCATTGAAAATTATTGGAAAGGGAAAAAATTAGGCGAAATATGGGGATTCAAAACAGTAGGCATAGCAAAAACCGATGAAGAAATGCAATCATGGATAGCCCAACATGACCAAAGCAAATTACCCAATGTAGGAAACAATATTTGGAAAGCCGGTGATATCATGTACGCTAACCTGGATGACAATCCTGCCATAGAAAAAGGTACGTCTGCCACTGATCCGAAAGATTTAACCATTATTGGAAATTACACACCCCGCTTTCGTTTTGGCTTCTCATTAGGAGCTGACTATAAAGGATTTGATATCAATCTAATGTTCCAGGGCGTAGCCAAACGTGACGTTTGGGTAGGAGGCGACGACAGAACCGCTTATTCTAAAGGTATGATTTTCTGGGGTATCAACGGGGGGCAATGGGATTCCACCGGATACGAAGAACACATGGATTACTTCCGTCCTGAAGGAGATGAAATGGGAGCAAATCTCAATGCTTATTATCCGCGCCCCATTATTGGAAGTAAACAAAACCAGCAGGTACAAAGTCGTTACTTGCAGAATGCAGCTTACATCCGCTTGAAAAACATACAAATAGGTTACACGTTGCCTAAAGCATGGATACAAAAAGCTAACCTGGAGAAAGTACGACTATTCTTCTCCGGAGATAATTTATGGACTGGTACCAAGATGAGTAAAAATTTTGATCCAGAACTAATTTACCAAAACGGTATGAGTTATCCGTTAAGCTATACTCTATCATGTGGAATTAATATTACATTATAAACTTTAAATAAATCATAATCATGAAATTAAAATACATCATACTCCCTATAATAGCAACTTCATTCGCTATAAGCTCATGTAACGATTTTCTAGATAGAGAACCATTGACAGACAATGTGAATGAAGGTTTTTTCACAGAACCAAGCCAATTGCAGGCTTATTGTAACAAAAAATACGAACTATTGCCCGATTTCAAAGACACCAATCTTTTTACCAACGATCAAACCAGTGATAACCAAGCAGGAACAGATCCTGTAGATTTCTTTCTACCGCAACGTATCAAAGTTGCCGCCACAGGAAGTTATAATCGGCAAGGACATTTACGCGACTGTAACCGATTGTTATATTACGCTTTGGAAAATATCCAAAAAGGGGAACTGGAAGATACCCGCGAAACTCAGCAATATATCGGTGAGATTTACTTCTTCAGAGCTTACATCTATTTCGAATATTTGAGGAAATTCGGAGATTTTCCCATTATCAAATCAGAACTTAGCGCAGATGATTATGCCGCCAATGTGGAAGCAAACAAACGTAAGCCACGTAATGAAGTGGCCCGATTTATTCTAGAAGACCTGAACGAAGCCATTGCCCGATTATTACCGCGCAGTAATAATCTGACCAATCACCGTCTGAACAGAGAGTGTGCCTATCTATTTAAATCACGTGTAGCCCTGTATGAAGCAAGTTGGGAAACCTACCATCAAGGAACCGCACGAGTACCAGGTGGTCCGGGCTGGCCGGGCGGTACTTTCAATGGCAACCTTAATACTGAAATAGATTTCTTCCTGACTGAAGCAATGGCATCTGCCAAAGAAGTGGCAGAAGCAATACAAATCTCTGATAAAATAGAAGATTATATGAACATGTTCAATCAATATGATCTTTCTTCCAACAAAGAGGTATTATTATGGCGTATGTATAGTGCGGATGCCAAAGTGAATAGCTTAGTAGAAGGCAATTATCATAGCATATACAATGAAAACGGTGAAGGCTGTGTAGGACAAGGCGGAGGTTATACACGATCCATGGTTGAAACTTTCCTAACTACCAACGGCCTGCCTATTTATGCACCAGAAAATACAGAATACAAAGGCGACAAGAGTATCCCCGATGTAATGGAGAATCGTGATTTACGCCTTGTAGAATCAACATTCAAACCAGGTGATATGGTTTGGAGAGGTGGTAATATGGACCAAGACGGAAGAATGGTCTATGCAAATCTACTACAAGCTTATCAAAACTTAAGCAGAACAGCTACAGGATATTTAGTTCGTAAAGGATGGAGAGACAGCAATGTAGTTCCAGCGGATAATTCACCTTTGGCTTATATGATATTCCGCGCCAGCGAAGCATATCTCAACTATATGGAAGCTGACTATATGAAAAACAAAAATCTAGATGATTATAGTAAAAAATACTGGAGAGCTTTGAGAAAGCGTGCCGGCGTATCAGAAAACTTCCAAAAAACTATCGATGCAACAGATCTAAGTAAAGAAAACGATCTGGCTGTTTGGTCCGGAAGTCAGATGATAGACAAAACTTTATATAATATCCGCCGTGAACGACGTTGCGAATTTATAGCAGAAGGCATGCGTAAAGATGATCTTTTACGCTGGCGTTCACTAGATAAAATGAAAAACTATCAAACAGAAGGATTCAATTGGCAAGAGTATCAAAAAGAGCCTTACTATGTGAAACAATTGGCTGCCGGCTTAGTGGTTAGTAATTCTAAATATTTACGTCCGCATTTTGCCAACGAACTGATCATTACCAACAATGGCTACAACTTTGAAGAAGCGAATTACCTGACCCCTATCTCTTATGACGTATTCCGTCTTTCAACCCCTGAGAAAGGAGGCGATATTTCCACTTCCGTTGTTTATCAAAATCCAGGCTGGCCTGTCGGTGCCAATCAATATGCTCTGCAATAGGTTTAGATAAAATAACTCAAAAAGGGTGTAGTTTAATTCGTTACAATGTATTCTTATTGTATCTTTGAACACACCCTTTACCAATATCATACCGAATTAATATGAAATTTTTCTCTAAAAAAATATTTTTCATCTTTCCGTTCTTGACTTCTATCTATTTACAAGCTCAAGAAAAACCTAACCTGGTCTTCATCATGGCAGATCAATGGAGAGGAGATGCTTTAGGTTGTCTCGGAAAAGAACCTGTCAAAACACCTTGCCTGGACCAACTGGCCCGTGAAGGAGTGAATTTCACCAATGCTGTCAGCAGCTACCCTGTATCTTCACCGGCAAGAGGCATGTTGATGACAGGCATGTATCCGCATAAGAACAAAGTAACAGGCAATTGCAATTCTGCCAACGCTCCCTACGGAGTAGAACTTCCACAAGATGCACGCTGCTGGAGTGATATACTTAAAGCCAATGGATACCAAACAGGATATATCGGCAAATGGCATCTAGATGCTCCTTATGAACCATACATAGATACTTACAACAACCATGGTGCAGTTGCTTGGAACGAATGGTGTCCAAAAGAACGCCGACACGGTTTTGACTATTGGACCGCTTATGGCACTTACGACTACCATTTAAACCCCATGTACTGGGACACTGACACTCCCCGGGATAGTTTTTATTATGTCAATCAATGGGGACCGGAGTATGAAGCCGACAAAGCGATTGAGTACCTCAATAAACATATAGATAAGACGCAACCATTCGCCTTAGTCGTATCCATGAATCCTCCACACACCGGTTACGAGTTGGTACCCGACCGATACAAGGAGATGTATAAAAATCTGAATGTAGAGACATTATGTGCCAACCGTCCCGACATTCCCGCCAAAGGCACTGAAATGGGCGACTATTTCCGAAACAATATCCGCAATTACTATGCCTGCATGACCGGAGTCGATGAAAATATAGGTCGGATAATCAACGAATTGAAACGTTTAGAATTATTTAAAAACACTATCGTAGTATTCACTTCTGACCACGGCATCTGCATGGGAGCTCATGAACAAGCCGGAAAAGATATCTTTTATGAGGAATCCATGAGGATTCCCGTCCTTATCTCATGGCCGGAAAAAATAAAGCCGAAAACCGACCAAACAACCATGATAGCTTTTGCCGACTTGTATCCGACCCTGCTTTCCATCATGGGCTTTCAGCAACAAATACCGGAAGAAGTACAAACATTCGACCTCGCTTCCGTTCTCCTCTGCGGAAAAGAAAACAACCGCATTGTCCAACCCTATTATTACATACAGTCATCCAATCCAGCAACAGGCTACCGGGGATTGCGCACCGCCACACATACATTTACTATCCATGCAACCGATGGAAAGGTAGATAAGATTATTCTATTTGACAGGAGATCAGATCCTTATCAAATGAATAATATAGCTATGCAGCATCCCAAATTAGTAAACCGACTGAAAAGCCAATTAAAAACATGGCTGCAAAAAACAGAAGATCCATTTTTTAATTATTTATAACCCATGAAGATACTATATATATCCCTTCTCTTCCTTATGAACTGTGTACTGAGTGTTGCACAACCGGAAATCATTATACCCAAACCGCATCAATTGAAATGGCACGAAGCGGAAATGGGAGCCGTATTTCATTATGACCTCCACGTATTCGACGGCATCCGCTACGGACAAGGCAATAACCGTATCAGTCCCATTGAAGATTACAACATTTTCAACCCCACCCAATTGAATACCGACCAATGGGTCTCAGCAGCTAAAGCCGCAGGCTGCAAATTCGCCGTACTCACAGCCACGCATGAAACCGGCTTCGGATTGTGGCAAAGTGACGTAAACCCATACTGCCTGAAAGCTGTAAAATGGCGTGACGGCAAAGGAGACATTGTCCGCGATTTTGTCAACTCCTGCCGTAAATATGGTATCCAGCCAGGCATCTATGTAGGCATCCGGTGGAATTCACTCCTGGGTATCCATAATTTCAAGGTAGCCGGTGACGGAGAATTTGCCGCCAACAGACAGGCGTGGTATAAACGCTTCTGCGAGAAAATGGTGGAAGAACTTTGTACCCGCTATGGAGATTTATATATGATTTGGTTTGATGGCGGAGCCGATGACCCACGAGGTGACGGTCCTGATGTGGAACCCATCGTCAATAAATACCAACCCAACTGCCTGTTCTACCACAACATAGACCGTGCTGATTTCCGCTGGGGAGGTTCAGAAACCGGCACAGTGGGATACCCCTGCTGGTCCACTTTTCCGGCCCCCTGTTCACATCATAAACGTATTGAAAGCCAAAAAGACCAAATAGCATTATTAAAACAAGGTGATCCCGAAGGAAAATACTGGGTACCAGCTATGGCAGACAGTCCCCTGCGCGGTGCCAACGGCCGCCACGAATGGTTTTGGGAACCCGATGACGAGAATAATATCTATCCATTGACAACGTTGATGGATATGTACGAAAAATCAGTGGGACGCAACGCTACGTTAATCATTGGACTGACCCCCGATCCCGATGGGCTATTGCCAGCAGGTGACGAACAGCGTTTAAAAGAATGGGGAGAAGAAATAAACCGGCGCTTTGGCACGCCATTGGTAGAAACCCAAGGCCGGAAGCAACGGCTTACGCTGAATCTGAATGAAAAGCAACCGGTCAACTACTGTATTATCCAAGAAGACATTACCAAAGGCGAAAGAATACGCCAATACAAGATAGAAGCGAAAGTCAACGGAAAATGGCAGACAGTATGCTCCGGCGAGTCTGTGGGACACAAACGCATTGCGCACTTCGAATCGGTAGAAACCACCGCCTTGCGCCTCACCGTCACCCAATCCGTTGCCTTACCCGCAATCAGCTATTTCAGCGCCTATAACGTAACCCTCAAATAAAAAATCATGAGAGAATATACAGCAATATTCATTTGTATTCTAATTTGCAATGTATTTATTTGTCCGAAATCCTTCGGGCAAACAGATTACACGTATAAAAAAGGAAAGTCATTCAAGAGTACAAACGCTTTGTCAATGACAGATACGATTGATTTAACTTCCATTTCTTCTCCCATACCCTATAAGAAATCCATACCCGGACAAATCCAGACTATTGCCTGTCCGGTACGGTTACCTGGGTACGTCCGAGGTATTTTCTTCAGCCGAGACTCCCGTCCGGGAGATTTTGAATGGCCCAACAATACCAACCGGCTCCTACCTTGGGTGTTCAACGATTTAAAAGAATTAACCGACACCCGCTATCCGGGAATACCTTCCAATGCAGCCCCATCTACGTTGGGAGATGCATTATTGCTGGAACTGACAAACGGAGAATACTTGTTTGCCAAAGCCATTGCCGGCCGTAACAGTTTAAGCTGGCTGCAAGTAAACGATAACGGCTCTGTCACCCTATATGTATCCACCTTAGGAAAAGACTATCTGAAACCGGAAGTCCCTCTTCTACTCATCCGACAAGGAAAAGATATTTATTCAACCATTCGGCAAGCCTATCAAGCGCTGATGAAAAATACAGAAGCCGCCGACTTAAAAAGCCGCACAGCCAAGGAATATTTCGAAGCTTTCCGCTATCTCGGTTGGTGTACATGGGAACATTATCATGATGATATAAACGAATCCAAGGTAATAAACGATATGAAAACGATAGAGGCATCCGGCATTCCTATCCGGTATGTACTGATTGACGACGGTCATCTCGCCCACAAGAACAGGCAACTGACCGATTTCATACCGGATAAACAACGTTTCCCGTCGGGATGGAAAAAAATCATGTCATACAAAAAAGAAAATAAAATCAAATGGATCGGACTGTGGTACAGCCTTTCGGGATACTGGATGGGATTATCCCCCGAAAACGGATTTCCACAAGTCGTCCGAGACAAGCCCTATACCCACACGCCGGCAGCCTTCTGCCAGGAACGGACAGCACCCGCATCCGTTCCTTCTATCGCTACTACGTCAGCACCTTAAAAGAACAAGGATTCGATTTTCTGAAAGTAGATAACCAAGCTTTTACACTACCACTCTACATGGGAGGCCATGAAAGTATCCGCCAGGCAACCGACTGTAACCGAAGCCTGGAAGCCGAGATCCACCGGCAAAATATGGGACTAATGAACTGTATGGCACAGAACGTCATCAATACTGACCATACGTCACACAGTAACAGCACCCGTGTCAGCATAGACTATAAGAAATATGATGAGGATATGGCAAAATCACACCTATTCCAGTCTTATACCAATACCTTGCTACTAGGACAAACCGTATGGCCCGACCATGATATGTTTCATTCCTGCGATACCGTTTGCGGCACCTTGATGGCACGTTCCAAGGCTATTTCCGGAGGTCCGGTCTACCTGTCGGACGCCCCCGGGGACTTTATCAAGGAAAACATTTTCCCCTTAATTGACGAACAAGGCAAACTGTTCCGTCCCGAAGCTCCCGCCGTACCTATGCCAGAATCTATACTGACCAATCCATTATGGAGTGGAAAAGCGTATCGAGTAGCAGCTCCCTCAGGCAACGGAGCAATGACATTAATCTGTTACAACCTGAATGTTTCCCCCCGACATCAGCAAGTCCAGGCCACTATAAAAAAAGAAGATTATTCTCTTCGGAACAGTTTTGAAAAAATGTCTGCCACCTCCGAAGAACGCGTGCTGCTTTATAATTGGGAATCACAAAAGGCAGAAGAACTATCAGACAGCAGTACATTCGAACTCATCGGATTTACAGACAAACTGTTTCATCTCTGCCCCATACGGAAAGGATGGACAGTCATTGGCGTACAGGAAAAATATCTATCCCCGAGCACCGTCCAAACTATCTCTTTAACAGAGAACCGCTTGGTGCTGAACGTACTATGTACAGGTACACTAAAAGTATGGATAGAAAATTCCGGCAAGCAAGAACTGAGAAGTATTTCCATAGATACCCCCCAAAAAATTGTAATCGAAAAATAACTTATAAAACCAGCCGATATGAATAAAAAACTACTTGTATCTTTCGCTCTCGCTTCCTTAACAGGAATCTCGACGCAAGCAAAAGAAAAAATGTCTTCAGAAACAACCCAACAACGTCCCAATATCATCTTATTTATGGTGGACGACATGGGTTGGCAAGATACATCCTTACCTTTCTGGACACAGAAAACACATTATAATGAAGCCTACGAAACTCCCAATATGGAACGTCTGGCTAAGAAAGGGATGATGTTCACACAAGCATACGCCTGCAATATCAGTTCCGCTACCCGTTGCAGTCTGATAACGGGTGCCAACAACACCCGACATCGTGTAACAAACTGGACGCTTGAAAAAAACAAAGCTACCGACAGACCAAGCAATACAATAGAATTGCCAGACTGGAACTACAACGGAGTCAGCCAAGTAACAGGAACGCCCAATACCTTTGTCGGCACTTCTTTCGTTGAGTTACTCAGACAGAACGGTTATCATACCATCCACTGCGGAAAAGCTCATTTCGGTTCTATTGACACACCGGGAGAGAACCCTACCCATTGGGGGTTTGAAGTAAATATAGCCGGACATGCCGCCGGTGGTCTGGCTACTTATCTGAGCGAACAGAACTACGGGCACACCCGCGATGGAAAACCCTATTCACTAATGGCCATCCCCGGCTTGGAAGATTATTGGGGAACAGGTATATTTGCAACAGAAGCCCTGACACAAGAAGCCATCAAAGCATTGGACAAAGCAAAAAAATACAATCAACCTTTTTATCTATATATGGCACATTATGCCATCCACGTTCCTGTTGACAAAGATATGCGCTTCTTCCCCAAGTATATTAAAAAAGGACTTAGTGACAAAGAAGCCGCATATGCATCCTTAATTGAAGGAATGGATAAAAGTCTGGGGGATTTGATGAACTGGTTGGAAAAAAATGATGAAGCAGATAATACCGTTATTATTTTTATGAGTGACAACGGAGGGCTAGCTGCCGAACCCGGATGGCGCGACGGACAAATTCACACTCAAAACGCTCCTCTCAACAGTGGTAAAGGCTCCTTATATGAAGGAGGAATACGCGAACCAATGATTGTAAGCTGGCCCGGAGTAGTCACCCCGAATACTCGTTGTGACAAATATCTTATAATTGAAGATTTTTATCCTACCATACTTGAAATGGCGGGTATCACAAACTATAAGACAGTCAACCCTATAGACGGTATCAGCTTTATGCCCCTGCTGAAAGGTACAGGAGACCCGTCTAAAGGACGCGCACTGGTATGGAATTTCCCTAATATCTGGGGTAATGACGGGCCAGGCATCAATCTGGCCTGCTCTATCCGCAAAGACGAATGGAAACTGGTCTATTATTATGAAACCGGTAAAAAAGAACTTTTCAACATACCAAATGATATCAGTGAAAAAAATGATGTAGCAAAGCAACATCCCGGCATCGTAAAACGGCTCTCCAAGGAATTAGGGAACTATTTGCGAGCAACAGGAGGACAACGTCCCACATTCAAAGCCACCGGAAAACCCTGCCCGTGGCCAGATGAAATCTAACTCCTGTCAGTATATGAAATATGCCCGACTACATTTTCTTAATGTAATCGGGCACATTCCAATGTATTATGTATTCCTGCCGAACATTTCTCAAGCCACCGGAATAGCTAATTAATAAATTATAAACAATATCAATAAAATCCGCTAAGCGTTTTCCTTAAAAGCCTTTTCTTCCGCTTCACTGATTATCTGCTCAACCACATCCGTTTTCTTAATCTCCTCCAAAGAAAGATCCGGAGTAACGGCCCCACTGTCTGAAGGCTTACTATCAGAAACCGTTACCTCCTCCTGAGGCAGCTCACGGGCAGTCTTAGCCGCAAAAATACATTCAATAAAACCGGAATCATTCTTGATTTTTCCCAAAGCCACACGCGCAGCCATTTGCTGAGACTCTTTTTTAGAATAACCGGTTCCTTTTCCTCCCGAAATACCTTCCACCAAAACTTCACTCTCGAAAGTAGGATTATATCCCTGATCGTGTGATTGGGTTATCAGCTCAAAGGTAACCTCAAAACGATTTTTTTGACTCCATTCTATCAACTTGGATTTAAAATTTACCTCCTTACGGGAAATCTTCTCCAAATTTATATAAGATCCAATAATACGATGCTCCATGAAATATTTACAGGCACGATATCCCCTGTCTAAATAAATAGCACCTACCAATGCTTCGAATGCATTGCCGCACATATAGCTGTTATGAGAAGACTGGCGGGCCGTATACTTGATCAGCTTATCCAAACCAATCTCTATAGCCAAACGATTCAATGTTTCACGCTGCACTATTTTAGAACGGGTGTTCGTGAGAAAACCCTCACGCTTTCCTTCAAACCTTTTGTAAACAATATCTGCCACCACAGCATCCAAAATAGCATCCCCCAAAAATTCCAAGCGTTCATTATTAAGCAAACGCCCCTTTTCAGACTTCACTGATAAAGATTTGTGAAGCAAAGCCTGTTCGTAGATGCTAATGTCTTTGGGATAGAATCCAAGCATCTTATAAAAACGAAGATAAGACTCCCTATCCTTACGAAAAAGAAGTCTTATCCTATCTTTTATATTGCTAAACACGACTATTCAGCATATTTTTTTACGATTACACATGCATTATGTCCACCAAAACCGAAGGTATTGCTCAATGCAGCGTTTACTGTACGTTTCTGAGCTTCGTTGAACGTGAAGTTCAAGTTATAATCAATGTTTTCATCATTATCACCTTCCTCATGGTTGATAGTGGGCGGAACAATGTCATTCTTCACAGCCAATACGCTGGCAATAGCTTCTACCGCACCGGCAGCACCCAACAAGTGTCCTGTCATAGACTTAGTAGAGCTGATATTCAGTTTATAAGCGTGATCTCCAAATACATCCTTGATAGCTTTCACTTCTGAAACATCACCTACAGGAGTCGAAGTTCCATGTACATTGATATAATCAATGTCTTCCGGCTTCAATTCCGCATCTTCCAATGCGTTCAACATCACCAATTTAGCGCCCAATCCTTCCGGATGAGAAGCTGTCAGGTGATGTGCATCTGCAGACATACCTACACCGGCAACCTCTGCATAAATCTTGGCACCACGTGCTTTTGCATGTTCCAATTCTTCCAAAATCAGACAGCCTGCGCCTTCACCCATCACAAAGCCATCACGGCTTGCACTAAACGGACGGGATGCACGTTCCGGATCATCATTACGGGTAGACAAAGCATGCATAGCGTTAAAACCGCCCAAACCAGCTTCAAAAATAGCAGCTTCCGCACCACCTGCCACAATTACATTTGCTTTACCCAAACGGATATAGTTAAATGCATCGGCAATAGCATTTGATGAAGATGCACAGGCAGAAGTTGTTGTGAAGTTAGGACCGTGGAAACCATACATGATAGAGATCTGTCCCGATGCAATATCAGCTATCATTTTGGGGATAAAGAATGGGTTGAATTTCGGTCCGACAGTATCTTTATTCAGTGTATAATTAGCTACTTCCTCTTCAAAAGTATGAATACCTCCGATACCTACACCGTAAATTACACCTATTCTATTCAAATCTTCTTTTTCGAGGTCCATTCCAGAATCCTCCACCGCTTCTTTAGCAGCTGCAATGGCATACTGTGTATACAGATCCATTTTGCGAAGTTCTTTACGGTCAATGTAATCAGTTCCATTGAAATTCTTCACTTCGCATGCAAAATGAGTCTTGAATTTAGACGCATCGAAATGAGTAATAGGTCCTGCCCCGCTTACCCCCTTCACCAGGTTTTCCCATGTTTCTGCAACATTGTTACCTACAGGAGTAAGAGCACCAAGACCTGTTACTACTACTCTTTTTAATTCCATATTATAAAATAAGGATAATTACTTAGCGTTAGCTTCGATATAAGAAACGGCGTCACCTACTGTACCAATTTTCTCAGCCTGATCATCAGGAATAGAAATACCGAATTCTTTTTCGAATTCCATAATCAGCTCTACAGTATCCAGTGAATCTGCGCCCAGATCGTTAGTGAAGCTTGCTTCTGTTGTAACTTCTGATTCTTCTACACCTAATTTATCAACGATAATAGCTTTTACTCTTGATGCAATTTCAGACATAACTTTAATTTTTTAGTTAATAAATTGAATTATTTTATTTTCTTTGCGGTTGCAAAGGAATAAATATTTCTTGGGCTGAGCAAATATTCAGGCAAATAAATGCAGAATTTTGCACATTTTTTTGTTTTATGTGCACCAAAATAGAGAACATCATGAAGAAAATCGCAATTTTAGCTTCAGGAGAAGGCACGAATGCTGAAAGAATTATTCGGTATTTTTTAGAGAAAAGAACAGCTGAAGTAGCATTGGTTATCGTCAACAAAGCACAGGCCGGTGTACTCAAGCGGGCTGAAAGACTGAGTGTTCCGTCACTTATCCTCACAGCTCAAGAATTTGCCGACGGGAAAGTACTGGAAACACTGCACCAATATCATATTGACTTTATTGTACTGGCAGGCTTCCTCTTGAAAGTACCTGATGTCATTTTGCATGATTATCCGAATAAAATAGTAAATATTCATCCGGCCCTCCTTCCCAAGTTCGGTGGTAAAGGTATGTATGGTTCCCGCGTGCACCAAGCTGTAATAGCTTCCCATGAAAAGAAAAGCGGCATCACCATCCATTATATAAATGAACAATATGATGAAGGAAATACCATTTTCCAAGCCACCTGTCCGGTATTACCCACTGACACGCCAGATACATTGGCAACACGGGTGCACCAGTTGGAATACGAATATTTCCCTCGGGTGATTGAAGCGACTATTCTAGGCAAAAATCTTTCAATCTAATACGAAAAAACTGAAGAGCTTTGCCTATCCGATAATTGACAGTCTGCACCGACACCTCCAGCGTGTCAGCAATTTCTTTATGGGTCAGTTGTTTATATCGACTCATAACATATACTTTTTGCTGTTCTTTAGGAAGAGCATGAAGAGCTTCCATATAGGCATTAAACAACTCCGTGCTATAACAAGAATCCAATGCCGGCAGAGATTTTAACTGTTGGCTCTGGTACTCTTCATATACCTGACGGGTAATATGGGAACGGGTGATTGAATTCAATGCCCTGTTCCTGACACTGGTAAATAAGAAAGATTTCAGCGACAAGTCCTCTACCAGCAACTCACGTTTTTCCCACACATACATCATCAAATCCTGCACTATCTCTTCAGCCTCTTCAAGAGAAACATACGAGGAACAAAACAAACATAGCGGCTTGTAATAAGAAGCATAAACCAGGGAAAATACTTTTTGATCCCCTGACCTCAAGGTTTTAATAATTAAGCGGTTATCATTAAGGTTCATAGGTCATTTTTAATTTAAGGTTACACAAACATAAGTATTTATTTCAAAATAAGAAAACACGAATGAGATAAAATACAAAAAATATAAGTTTTTGTTTAGTAACCCGGTTATGATATTTGTATTAATAATGTTGACCGACTTAAAGAGAGATTAACAGAAACCTTAATAAATAAACCTTGATAAGTTAACCTTAAACTGAATGCCTATGCGAAAAATTATCAAATCAAACCTATTGGGTAAACATACCCAATTATCAACAAACCTATTATTTAATCTAAAAACAAAAATCTAATTAAGAACGAACCTCAAAATCTAACCTTATGAGACGAATTTTTACTTTTTTCCTGACATTCCTATTGGGAATGTTTGTAACAGCATTGTATGCACAAACGCATACAGTCAGCGGTACTGTAATAGATAAAGACGCTAACGAACCTCTGATCGGCGCAAACGTATTAATTAAAGGTACAACTATCGGAACAGTGACCGACCTCGACGGAAAGTATACCCTGCAAGCCGGCGACAAAGACATTCTGGTATTCTCCTATTTAAGTATGAAAACCATCGAGGAACCTGTAAACGGACGTACAGTAATCAACGTAAAAATGACATCGGACACAGAAACACTGGGTGAAGTCGTAGTGACGGCAATGGGTATTAAACGACAATCCGAGACACTAACCTATTCTGCGCAAACAGTAGGAGGTAAAGACGTTAATGACATCAAGAGCGTCAATATGATTAACTCCCTGCAAGGTAAAAGTGCCGGTATGATGATCACACCGAACTCAACCGGAGCCGGCGGTTCTTCCAAGATTCTGTTCCGTGGCAATAAGTCCATCAGCGGTAATAACCAGCCATTAGTAGTAGTAGACGGAGTTCCTGTCATGATGAATATCACCAATTCACAGGTAGACAGCAACTACGGAGGCCAGCGAGACGGTGGTGACGCCATGTCTACAATCAATCCGGACGACATCGCCCAAATCACCTTGCTGAAAGGTGCATCGGCAGCAGCGCTTTATGGTGCGGTAGCAGCCAATGGCGCCATTATGATTACCACCAAATCAGCACAGTCGGGTAAAGTTTCCGTTAATGTATCCAGCAACACCACAATGGAGAGCCCAATGGTGCTACCCGAATTCCAGACTACTTATGGGATGAGCGACAACGGTACTTTCAGCTGGGGTGAGAAACTAAGCAGCAAAGCTCCAAACTATGCAAAAAAATTCTTCCGTACCGGATTTACAACGAATAACTCTATCTCCTTAAGCGGGGGTAATGAAAACATCCAATCTTATTTTTCCTATGCCAATGTCTATTCACAAGGCATCACTCCCCAGAATGACTACCGAAGCCACAATTTGAATTCAAAAGTAGGTTTCAATATTCTGAAAGACATTCATATTGATTTCACGGCCAAGTTTACCAACCAGCACATCACCAATCAGGCAGCTGCCGGCTATTTATGGAATCCGCTGACCGGTGTTTATCTCTTCCCTAGAGGAGAAGACTGGAATGGCTATAAAGAGAACTTCGAGGTATATGATCCCGCAAGAGGCTGCTATGTCCAAAACTGGACAAATACACAACAACAGCAATTCGGTAATCCATATTGGATGTTGAACAGACAGACCCCTATCACCGACCGTAACCGCTATGAATTCGGCGGAAGCATCAAATGGAACATTACTCCGGATCTGAATATCCAAGGACGTATGCGTTACGAAAGAGGAGAAGAACACTGGGTACACAATGCTTACGCATCCAGCGTAGGAAACCTTTATCCGATGGGACGCATGAAAGACAACCGCTATTTCAGTGACCAACTTTATGGCGATGTCTTGGTAAGCTACAACCATACATTCAATGATTTTTCTCTATCTGCTACCGCAGGTTCCAGTTTTACAAAAACCAAAACCTCTCATGTAGACCTATGGGGTGAGGGCTCCCAGTTCTCACAGCCCGGTTCCGGAAACATTTTTTATCCGAACATCTTTACTCCGAACAACTATTATGGCAATATGTCCACCGTGGGCAAAGATGACAACTGGATGACCCAAAAACGGCTGAACTCAGTATTCGCCACCGCACAACTCGGTTACCGTGAAGGCATATTCCTTGATATATCAGCACGTAATGACTGGTCTTCGGCATTAGCTTTCACAGAAAGCTGTTCATTCTTTTATCCCTCTTTTGGCGGTAGTGTCCTGCTGAACAAATTTGTAGATATGGGTAAGAACATTGATCTGTTCAAATTCCGCGCAAGCTATTCTATCGTAGGTAATGACGTACCTGTATTCATGAGTAATCTGCTCTATTCTCTAGGTTCTCAAGGTGCCATCACTCCCCCCGACAAAGCTCCATTCAGAACATTGAAGCCGGAAAAAACTCATTCTTTAGAAATTGGTTTTGACGGTACATTCTTACAGAACCGACTGAATATCAATCTGACTTATTATAAGACCAACACCAAGAATCAGTTCTTCTCCGTTGCGGCTCCTTACGAATCAGGCTTGAGAAACCGTTATGTAAACGCCGGTAATGTAGAAAACAAAGGCTTTGAATTCAATATCGGATGGTACGAGCAGTTCACTGACAACTTCAGCTGGAGTACCAACCTGAACTTCTCTTATAATGATAATAAAATCAAAGAATTGGTAGATGACCTTCCCAACGGACTGACATTGACCGATTTCGGAGGTGCAAAAGTTATATTGAAAGAAGGCGGCCACTACGGAGATTTATATGTACGTCACCTGATGCGTGATGAAAACGGCAAACCCTTGCAAAACGAAAAAGGAGAGCCTATCGTAAGTGGTGATTCTATGGACGAACTGGAATACGCAGGCAATATGAATGCCAAAGTAAATATGGGATGGACAAACACATTCCGCTACAAAGACTTCTCACTATCGTTCCTGATTGATGCTAAATTCGGTGGAAAAGTGATCGGTATGACCGAAGCGGCTCTAGACGGTTGGGGCGTGTCCAAACGTTCAGGTGAAGCCCGTGATGCCGGCGGTATTACAGTGGACGGAGTAAAATTTGATACCGACAAGTACTATCGTACCACCGGTAACAACAACTTCAACAGTCCATACGCTGTGGAAAACTATGTTTATGATGCTACCAATATTCGTCTTCGTGAAGTGACTTTCGGTTATACCTTCCGTAACTTGCTGGGTGCAGGCAAGAACCTGACAGCAGCCATCATCGGCCGCAACCTGTTTTTCTTCCATAAAGACGCCCCGATGGATCCGGATGTATCGGCAGGTACAGGTAATGGAATACAAGGTGTAGATATGTTTGCACTGCCTACCTCACGCAGTTTTGGTCTTAATTTAAAACTTAACTTCTAATGCTTGAAACTATGAAACGGAATAAGATATTAACATACGCCTTTTTAATGGCATTCCCAATGACCGTAGGAAGTATCTTCTCTTCCTGCACAGACGATTTTGAAAAATTGAATACCAGTAACATCCAGGTAAATCCGGCAGATCTTCCTTTTGCCGCACAATGTACCGAACCGATGACCTACTGTTATCCTCCTCAGCAAAATATGTTCCAGTTTTGGACCAACCTGACCATTGACCTTTATGGAGGTTACTTTATGACTCCCAACGGTAACTTCACCAACGGTGATATGGGAGAGAACCGGGGACATAGCGGTGGTATGTACGAAAACTATTATCTCCATATTTTCAATAACACCCGCCGCATCATCGCACAATGTGACGCCAGTGGTGAAAGAGGCCTGTCAGGCGTGATGCGTATCGTACAGGCTTACGGAACATTGATGACTACAGATGCCTACGGACCGATACCTTACAGTTCCATCCTGTCGGGCGAAAACGAAGTGTATTTCGAGTTCGACAGCCAGAAAGACCTATATAAAGCCATGCTTGAAGATCTGAGTACAGCCATTACTGACATCAGTGCCATGGGAGCAGATGAAATAGCCAAATTGAAATCCTTTGACTGTTGGTGCAACGGCGACAAAGACCTATGGGTAAAAATAGCCAATACGATGAAACTACGCATGGCGTTACGCCTGTCCAAACGGGAAACCGAAGCCAGCAACGCCGGAATGAACCTTAAGGCAATCGCTACCGAGGCTGCCCAAAACACCTTGGCAACAGTCAACAAGGATATTCTGATCGATAAAAGTCTTGAGAATGAAATGTGGCTGATGTTCAATTGGGGTGATTGTGGGTTCAATGCCAATCTGGTAACTATTATGAGTGGAACCAAAGATCCGCGCCAACCATTATATATGACCCTGAATACCGGAGATATCAAAAACGAAGCCGGTACTACCACAGTAGCTGCCAATAGTCAATACCTAGGTATCCGTTTTGCCAGTGGCCTGCCTGCCAAACCAAACAGTTGGGGTAGCTTCTCCGGTTGGATTCAGGGAAACAACGGTTCCTCTTATTCCATGCCACTGCCTATCATGAAAGCAGCGGAAGCCTATTTCCTATTGGCTGAAGCAAAATTAAGATGGGATATTGGCAGTGAAAGTGTAAAGAACCTATATGAAAATGGAATCCGTGTTTCCATGACTAATGAATTAGCTTATCGGGGGGCTTATGCCGGAATCAAAGATTATCCGGAAGGAGCAGTAGATGCCTACATCAACGGAACAAGCACCCAAATAGACTATACAGATCCCATCAAAGCCGAATTAAGTACCCCGGCTGTAAATAAATTAAGTGTAAAATGGGATGAGAGCGCAAGCAACGAAGAAAAACTGGAAAGAATCATCACCCAAAAATGGCTCGCCCTATTCCCCCTATCCACCGAAGGCTGGGCAGAACAACGCCGCACCGGCTATCCACGCTTCTTCCCTGCATTCGTCAATGAAAGTAATGGAGCCGTAAACACAGAAGAAGGTGTGCGCCGCGTAATTTATAGCAGCCAGGCTTATGATGCCAACGCTAAGGGAGTAGAAGGCGGAATCAAACTTCTGGACCAAGAAAATTCCAGCAAATTTGGCATCTCCGGTGACAAAGGCGGAACACATCTTTGGTGGGACAATGCTGATAAAGGAAACTTTTAAATGCAATATTTTAAGGTAAAAACTGTGATTTTTGTTTCAATAGGTATTCCATATTAAAGTTTCGGATAGGGCAGACCGTGAGGTTTGCCCTATTTTATGACTACCTCCGAAAAGCCGATACAATAACCTCCCGCACCCGAATTGTTATCATTACTAAATGAAATTAAAGACTTTTTCATCTCTTGTTGCTTGGCAAATAAAAGAAAAGCCGTAAGTTTGCCTTCCAAAAAAGAATAAAACACAGGATGCAATTATCACCCAAGGAATTTGAATACCAATTTCGCTGTCTTTACCGTCCGCTGAATATGTATGCCCTGCGCTATACTGAAAATCTGGATGACGCAGAAGACATCGTCCAACAAGCCTTCTCTGATGTATGGGAGAAGCTTGTCGGAGGCACATCTATTCAAAACCTGAAAGCTTATATGTACCAAACTGTACGTAACCGCTCACTCACACTGGTAACCAACCGGCAAACACACTGTGAAACAACCGAACTGACAGACTTGGAAGATTTAACAGAAGAAGAACGTATCATCCGGTCAGAACGTGACGCGCGTTTATGGACAGCCATCGACCACCTTCCTACCGAACGGAAAAAGATCTTTCTGCTTTCCAAACGTGACGGCCTTACTTATCAGGAAATTGCCACCGAGCTGGGTATTTCTATAAAAACAGTCGAACATCAAATCAGTAAGGCACTGAAAACATTACGAGAAACAGCCATTAAAATATATACTTTTTTCTTCGGATAAAAAAATCGGCAAGCGAATAGGGGGATTTTGTCTTTTCCCTGTCTTAACAATAAAAAGAAAAAAGATCGCATGGAGAAAGAAGAAAAAGATATTCGTTTTGTAGCCCGGTTCTATCGGGAAAACAGGCTGGACACGACACAAGCCTGGCAAAAACTAGGTATCGGCAAACAGAAAAATAATTCTATCTTATTATATAGACTAATAACTATCGCCGCTGTCACTTTCCTGATAGCCGGATTCAGTTGGTGGTGGATATACGACAGGCAAGACTGGATTGTCATAGCCTCATCCGCACACGCTGTCAAAGAAGTCACGCTTCCGGATAACAGCCATATTACGCTGGCAGAGAATTCGGCCTTACAGTATGACCGCTTGGCATACGGCAAAAAAAACAGGAACGTCACTTTAAATGGAAAAGCATATTTTTCAGTCACACATCAAGAACAATGTCCCTTCAGGGTACAGACCGAACTGGCAAACATACAAGTACTAGGTACACAATTCCAAGTAACGGCAAATGCAAATCAGACTTCGGCAACCGTAGAGTCTGGAAAAGTCCGTTTTTATAACAAAGAACAAAAAGAGGCTATCCTGACAAAAGGCATGTATGCCTTCATTAACCAAAAAGGACAAATGCAAATAGAAAAGCAAAGTGATCCCAACACTTTTGCATGGAAGACTCACGTGTTTGTTTATAATGAAGCCCCCTTGAAAAAGGTAGTAAAAGAACTAGAAGAAGTCTATAAGGTCCATATCGGCGGAATTCCACAAAAAGAGTACTATCTGACCACGACCTTTGACAATACTCCGATAGAAGACATAATTGAAATCATAAACCAAACACTAGATACAAAACTAGACATAACCCAATGATGCAATTCCATTCTAAATTTTCTTTTCTTCTGCTCCTTTGCCTCATGCACATTTGCATTGAGGCAAAAGGAACAGAACATGATGAGCCTCTCGTAACATTAGATATGAAACAAACCCCCATCCGTAAAGTTTTAGCAGAAATCACCCGGCAGACAGGTGTAACCTTTTCGTATGAGTCCTCCTTAACAAAACATCTGTTACCGATAGATATAACAATAACCGCCCAGCCGTTATCCCACTGTTTGCGCATTCTGTTTCAAAAACTGCCCGTAGAATATATACAATCAGGCAAATACATCATCCTCAAGAAAAAACAGAAAAACATTGTAATCAGCGGCTTCATACGAGACAAATCCTCCTCAGAGTCCCTTATAGGCGCCTCCATCTATGATGCTAAAAGCCATCAAGGAACAACCAGCAACGCCGACGGCTTTTTCAGCCTGACCCTGAAAGCCGGAAACGATGTATACCTGAACATCTCCTATGTAGGTTATGACAGTTTCCACCGTTCATTCATACAATTGGAACAAGACACGCTGCTTCCGGTTCTGCTGAACAGCCACCAGCAATTAGCCGAAGTGGTAGTGACCGGAGAATATACCTCTTCTCCATTAGTCCAAACATCCGATATGGGACATACCCGTCTCAACAAAGACCTGATCCAACAAACCCCGGTATTATTCGGAGAAGCTGATATTATAAAAACCCTACAGACCTTGCCGGGTGTATCGGCAGGCACAGCCGGATTGGCAGGAATGTATGTGCGGGGCGGTAATGGAGACGACAATCTTTATATGATAGAAGGGAATCCGTTATACCAGATCAACCATGTGGGCGGTCTGTTTTCCTCCTTCAACGCCGAAGCCGTAAAGGATGTAGAATTCTTTAAGTCCGCCTTCCCCGCCCGTTACGGAGGAAGACTGTCCAGCGTAGTCGATATCCATACAAAGGATGGCAACATGAAAGAATATCACGGAAGCGCCATGCTGGGACTGACCTCAGGCAGCCTGAATCTGGAAGGTCCGTTGGTCAAAGACCGGACCTCATTCAACTTTGCATTACGCCGTTCATGGATTGACGCGCTTTCGGCCCCAACCATCGCCATCTGGAACGCTACCAGAAATAAAGGAGAAACCCAAATAGTGGCACGATACGCTTTTACCGACATGAACTTTAAACTCAACCACCAGTTCAATGACCGCAGCCGCGGATATGCCGGTCTTTACTGGGGAAACGATTTTTTGAAGGGAGGAGAAAAAAGAGAAGGTGACAACGGATATGAAAGCAGAAACACCGGCAAACTGCGATGGGGAAACATCATGGCATTTACCGGCTGGGCATACGTATTCAACAACCAACTCTTCGGTAATGTGAATGCCGCCTTTACCCACTACTCTTCCACCTTGAAAGGAGACTACTACCAAGGAACAGAAGCCAACTACGTATCACAGGAAAGTTCAACCCAGAACCGCATTGACGACCTCAGCATACGAGCCAATTTCGATTTCCGCCCCAATGCTTCCCATCAGTTGCATTTCGGCACTCATTATATTTACCACCGTTTTCATCCCGTAGACGAAAAATCGTATTTTTCCAATGGTATGACCACCCAGACCAGACAAAACAACGACACTGCCCTACCTGCACATGAATTAGGCATATATATGGAAGAAGACTGGAAAATGAACAAAAGAATACGTTTGAACGCCGGGGTTCACCTCGGACTATACACCATTGACGGAAAAACGTACACTTCTCTGGAGCCCCGTTTTTCCAGTCGTTTCCTGATCAATCCGCAACTCAGCCTCAAAGCCTCTTATACCCGGATGAGCCAATATGTACATCAAGTCAATGAAAGCTACATCAACCTGCCCACAGACACATGGATACCGGTCAGCCGCAAGCTGAAACCGATGCAGAGCGACCAACTGGCTGTAGGAGCTTATTACACCACCGGCAACAAAATCTACTCTTTCTCCATAGAAGGATATTATAAATGGATGAAACATCTGATGGACTATAAAGACAACTACCAGTTTCTCCCTCCTTCCACCAGCTGGGAAGATAAACTGACTCAAGGAAAAGGACGTTCTTACGGCGTAGAACTTATTGCCCGCAAAGAAAAAGGGAAAATAACCGGATGGGCAGGCTATACTCTAAGCTGGAATGACAGACAGTTCACTGAGATAAATAAAGGCAAGCGTTTTCCTGCCAAATTCGACAACCGGCATAAATTCAATATAATAGCCAATTGGAAAATCAAGCCCAAACTGGAGTTGACCGGAAGCTGGACCTACGCAACCGGTAACCGGCTCACGGTTTCTTTCGAAAACTACCAGGCCGTTTCTCCCCAACATCCGTTTCCGGGAGGCAGCCTGGTTCCTCCTTATATAGATCCAGGCGGATTAAACTATTATACGGAACGTAATAATTTCCAACTTCCCGCCTATCACAGACTCGACTTGGGCATCAATATTTACCGGCCAAAGAAAAAGAACCGGATGGGAATATGGAATATCAGCATCTACAATGTCTATTCCTACATGGCACCCGTCAGCATACGCAAAGGATGGTGGTATAATAACGACTGCTTCTATACCCTGGGCATAGTTCCCATTATACCATCAGTTTCTTACACTTATAAATTTTAAATGATTATGAAACATCTGCTATATACATTACTTCTCGGAGTGTTCCTTACCTCCTGTTATCGAAAAATAGATTTGGACGAATATCGCACTACGCCCAAAATGGTAATAAACAGTGTAGTATCCCCCGACACAGTGGTAATGGCCTCCATCACCCGGACCTGGTTCTATCCAGACAAGAAGCCTTATGTCAATCTCCCTCACGCCCATGTGGAGCTCTATATCAACAATCAATACATAGAAACCATGCAATGGAAAACACTGAATAATCCCCGGAACCCAGACCAGCCGGATACCTTATTCCTTTCAAATACAATCCCGGCAGAAGGAGACCGGATAAAAATTGTTGCATCCACCCCCGAATATGGTACGGTAACGGCAGAAGATATCATACCAAAGAAAGTACCTATAAAAAACGCCAGTCATACAATAAAAAAAGGTAACGGAGTTTATCAAGGAACAATTTCCGACTATTTTGAAATATACTATGAAGTCACGTTTGATGAATTTCCGGAAAAGAACAATTATTATCTGGCCAAAATCACACAAATAAAAACGGGCTATTACGGTTACTACGAAACAAAAATAGATTATATAGATCCTGTATTCAAGGAACAGGATGCCATATTGGACGAAAGTATGGCATTCAACGGATTGGAAAAAAGAGGAGGAGCCCTCTTTACCGACCAAAGCATTAACGGACAAACCTATACTTTACAAATAAAAGAGACAACGGCAGAGTTAGACGAAACAGAACAAAGAATCATTTCCATCTATTCCCTTTCCGAATCCTACTTTTTATACCTGTTGTCCTTACAAAAAATTGCCGGAAGCACGTTAGAAGGAGGCTTGGGTAACATTGGACTAGCCGAACCTCTACGGGTTTACAGCAATGTGGAGGGAGGAACCGGCATTCTGGGCGGCAACCAACATTCGGAAACAACTATAACATTGAATAACCTATCTAAAAAATAATTGATTATGGATACATTACAACAAGCTCCCGCCTTATGGTATTGGAGCGAACCCGCATCGGGATACAGCATTGAAGATTGCGAACAGATTGTAGCAGAAGAGATGCAAACAGCAAAAGCAGACTAAAAGTTCTGGCCACCGTAGGGGTACATTGAAATGTCCCCCTACGGTAAAAAAGAAATTTCACGCCTCAATGGATAATTCCCCCGCAAATGTTCAAATTCTTCGGGATGCCGTTTCAATGCATCACTGTCACGAGTCGGATCATACACCTGTAGAAAAGCCTCTTCCGGATCAGAAGAATAATCCATATACGGCAAAGCGGGCGGTACTATTTTAAAATCAGCCTGTATATGGAAGAAGTTACAAAGCTCCTCCAATGCCATCCGTGTAGCATTCGACTTTCCGTCAGCTGAATACCCTGCTATATGAGGGGTTCCCAAAAAAACTTTCTGCAACAAATCCGGGTGAATATCCGGTTCATTTTCCCACGTATCAATAACCGCATCACGTATCCGGCCTGTCTTCAGCGCATCAAGCAAAGCCAATGTCTCTATTACTTCTCCACGAGAAGTATTCACAATAAAAGGTTTCCGTTGCAAACCGACAAAGAAATCCGCATCCGCCAGATGGAACGTTTTATATTTCCCATTCCTGTTCAGCGGAGTATGAAAGGTTATTATATCACATTCCCTTGCCAGTACAGACAAATCCACAAATCCCGTTTCCCCCCGGTCCGCACGTGGAGGATCATTCAGCAAGACCCGCATCCCCAATGCCTCCGCCATACGTTGGATACGGCTTCCCACATGTCCTACCCCAACAATCCCCAGACAGCTTTCTTCCAATCTCACCCCCTTCCGGCGTTTCAACAATAATAATACCGAATGCAGGTACTGCTCCACACTGCCGGCATTACAACCGGGACAATTTTTCCATACAATTCCCGCCTCATCACAATAGTCCACATCAATATGATCAAAACCGATGGTCGCAGTAGCAATGAATTTCACCTTGCTTCCTTCCAGCAGTTCACGGTTACAACGGGTACGGGTACGGATCACCAATGCGTCAGCATCCCGTACATCCCCGGCGGTAAAACCACTGCCGGGCAAATACACCACTTCATCGGCTATCTGTTCGACAGCTTCATGTATATAAGGTATTTTATTATCTACAATTATTTTCATCTTTCAAAAACTTGCTTGGGAACAAAGGTAAGCACTTTTACCGAATAATAATTGGTTGATTAGAAAACTTTGCATAGATTTGTCTTCTCAATTATTATAACGATAATAATAAAAATACGCAGCTATGACATTTACAGAACTTTGCAACCCTATTTTTGTTCAAGTCATCAATGACTATCACAAAACTGATAATGTGGATACTCCCATCAACAACCCATACGAGTTGAAAAGTATAGAGTATTATCTTTATCTGAAAAATTGGATTGACACAGTGCAATGGCACTTCGAAGATATTATCCGTGATCCGAATATCGATCCGGTGGAAGCCCTGGCTTTGAAAAGACGCATTGACAAATCAAATCAGGACCGTACCGACCTGGTGGAACTGATAGACAGTTACTTCCTTGACAAATACAAAGAGGTAATCCCCCTTGGCGATGCGACAATCAATACGGAAAGCCCGGCATGGGCTATAGACCGCTTGTCTATCCTTGCTTTGAAAATCTACCATATGCAGCAAGAGGTGGAACGTACGGATACCAGCGAAGAACATCGTACACAATGCCAGACCAAACTGAATGTTTTGTTAGAGCAACGCAAGGATCTTTCGTCGGCTATTGATCAGTTATTGGCTGACATCGAAGCCGGAAAGAAATATATGAAAGTATATAAACAGATGAAGATGTATAACGACCCGGCATTGAATCCGGTGCTTTATGCAAAGAAATAACGAATGGCGCGTATTCTCATTATCCGTTTTTCAGCTCTTGGTGATGTCGCAATGACAGTGCCCGTAATACATTCTCTGGCAGTACAATATCCCCAGCATGAGATAACTGTACTGAGCCGTTCCGTGTGGCAACCGCTTTTTCAGGAATTGCCGGAGAATGTAAGTTTTGTAGGAGCAGATCTGACAGGCAAGCATAAAGGCTTTTGGGGATTGAACAGCCTTTACTCGGAGTTGAAAGCAATGCAGTTTGACTATGTGGCGGACTTTCATCATGTGCTCCGTTCCAGATATTTATGTTTGCGTTTTTGGCTTGCTAATGTACCGGTGGCTTCTATCTGTA
>ERZ779643.622-NODE-622-length-28437-cov-4.688923_pt1 | contig 28437 bp, 26 predicted proteins | sample MGYA00511564_ERZ779643 | MGnify/ENA primary metagenome ERZ779643 (study PRJEB29588, sample SAMEA2147114) | human gut metagenome | biome: human gut; feature: human-associated habitat; material: faeces | place: Denmark | collected 2008/2010 ... | reverse complement strand
CCGCAGGGCGGTTGTAAAGGTTTTATACAAACTGGCGCCTTCTATAATTTAGAGGCGCTCCACCACAACTATTATACCATAGGAAGAAACGCCCGAAGGCGTGGGCGGAATCAGCAGGAGGGGAATGAAGAAAAGAAATTTTCCCCTCTTTCTCTTAGAGCAGCTTGATCAGTGCTTCCGTTTCTTCTTCGGTGGTGGCCCAGGAGGTGGCAATACGCATGACCACTTTGTCTCCTTTATTTTCCCAGAATCCCATTTCCACTTTTTCGGAAAGGCGCCGGGCCTCCTCGTGGGTGAGGGTCAGGAAAATCTGGTTGGTGCTGTTTATTACGTCCTGGACGTAGCCTTTTGCATCGAGGGCCTGCCGGATGCGGTCAGCCATTTCGTCGCCGTTTCTGCCCAGCTTTTCATAAAGGCCGCCGGTGAAGAGGGTGTCGAACTGCAGGCCTGCTGCCCAGCCTTTGGCCAAAAGGGCACCGTGCTGTTTCACCATGGTGAAGAAATGGGGCACAGTTCCCCTTTTCGGGAATACCACTGCTTCTCCCAGAAGGGCGCCGCACTTGGTGCCGCCGATGTAGAAAACATCGGTAAGACTTGCCAGGTCCCTGAGGGTCACGTCATTTCCCCGGGCGGAAAGGCCATAGGCCAGGCGGGCGCCGTCTGCGTAGAGCGCCAGTTTCCATTTCCGGCATACCCCGCTGATTTCCCGAAGTTCCTCCAAACTGTAGAGGGTGCCGTATTCGGTGGGCTGGGAAATATAAACCATGGCAGGCATGACCATGTGTTCATGGTTCTCATCGTTCCAGTAGGTTTCAGCCAGACTGTCAATGTCTTTGGCCCTGATTTTCCCTTCTTCCGCAGGAAGTGCAAGCACCTTGTGGCCGCCGTATTCGATGGCGCCTGCTTCATGGACGGACACATGGCCTGTGACAGCGGCAATGACTCCTTCATAGGGCCTAAGCATGGTATCAATGACAGTGGCATTGGTCTGGGTGCCTCCCACCAGGAAGTACACCTCTCCCTCCGGCGTTCCGGCGGCGGCTTTGATTTTCTCCCTGGCCGATTCTGATATCTCATCGGATCCATAGCCGGTGAATTTCTTTCCTGAAAGTGCTGCCAGTCTTTCTATAATTTCCGGCGCTGCCGTTTCCATGTAATCAGAAGCAAAATATAATTTTTCCATAGTTGTACCTGCCTTTTCTTTTTGCCCTATTGTATATCACAGAGAAGAGACTCTGCAAATCGTTTCCTGCGGTCATGAATGGCAATCGACCCACACCGATCAGGAAATTTCATAGCAAAAAGGCCGTGAAAAATGGGCATCCATTTTTCATGGCCTTTTCTATTGCATCTAATCAGATTTTTCTTCCCGGATAGGCTTTCAGCCCTTCTCCCAGAAGATGGATGGCTTTCTTCAGGTCATCGCAGTTCAGCACATAGGCCAAGCGGGCTTCATCCACCCCTTTGCCCGGTTCTGCATAGAAACCGTTGCCCGGGGCGATCATCACGGTTTCCCCGTTTTTGTCAAAGTCCTTCAGAAGCCAGATGGCAAATTTTTCCGCATCATCCACCGGCAGCTTCACCATGACATAGAAGGCGCCCTTGGGGTCCGAGGAAATGACGCCGGGAATGGCAGCCAGGCCGGCAGCAATGGTATCACGCCGTTTCTTGTATTCCTGGTTCACCGCTTCCAGATAGGATTTCGGCGTATCGTAGAGAGCGGCTGCTCCCACCTGTTCCACCGTAGGCACACAGAGGCGGGCCTGGCAGAATTTATTAATCTGGGTGGTAAAGTCATCATTCTTGCAGAGCAGGCAGCCGATGCGGGCACCGCAGGCGCTGTACCTCTTGGATACGGAATCCACGATAATGAGGTTGTCTGCCAGATCGTCATAAGTGCCAAAGCTGGTGTAGGCGCCGTCATAGACAAATTCGCGGTATACTTCATCTGCAATGAGGGCGAGGCCATGTTTCTTAACCACCGCCGCAATCATGTCCATTTCCTTCTTGTTATATACCACACCGGTGGGGTTGCCGGGGTTGGTCAGAAGAATGAGGCGGGTCTTGTTGGTAATGTACTTTTCCACCGTTTCCTGGTCCGGCAGACGATATCCCGTTTCAGCGCTGGTAGGAACTGCTCTGACATGGGCGCCGGCAATCTTGGCAAAGGAATTATAGTTGGCATAGAAAGGTTCAAACACCAGGATTTCGTCCCCCGGGTCGCAGAGCGTAAGAGCTGCCAGTTCCAGGGCTTCACTGCCGCCGGAAGTGATAAAAATGTTCTTTTCGCTGTACTCCATGCCCCACTCTTTATAATATTTCTGAATCTGGTGAATGAGGTGCATGTCCCCCTGGGAAGGACCGTAGGCTACCGTCTTTTTATTAAAACTGCGGATGGCTTCCATAAACTGGGGCGGTGTTTCAATATCGGGCTGGCCGATGTTCAGATGATAAATCTTCTTGCCTGCCTTCTCAGCTTCTACAGCGTATGGTCCCAGCCTGCGGATAGGAGAAGTGGTTAAGCTTAATGCTCTCTGTGAAATCTTCATCATAATCCCTTCCTGTTTTCCAAAATAGTATTCCATAAAACACAGAATTACACCTTCATTATATACCCTTTTTCCCATTCTGCCATCTGAAAATTTCATGGAAGAAAAAGCGAAATGAAAAAGGCTGCCCCAGAGACAGGCAGCCATCATGGAAATCATGGAAATCTCTAATGGACACCGGGCCCTGAAAGATATAAATAGCAGAAGAGGCAGAGGGAAATGATATCTGCCGTGTTTTCAGTCCCCCTTCCGGGATATCCGCCCCTTTCTCCGAAGAAGCACGAAAAAAGCTCTGTCATTTCTGACAGAGCTTCTGCTGTGGCGGAGAGAGGGGGATTCGAACCCCCGTGACGGTATTCGCCGTCAACATGATTTCCAATCATGCACCTTAAACCGCTCGGACACCTCTCCATGCTGCTTATTCCTGGCCTTGCGGCCAGCGCCTTGTTGTTTTCATCAGTGGTTGACTGACTTATGTAGTATACCAATCGAGGCGATATATGTCAAGCAATTTTTGAAATTTTTTCAAAATTATTTTTCCCTTTGCCGGAGGGAGGAAAAAGGTTCCTGTGGTGGTAGCACACCATACTGCCATGAAGGGCAGGAAACTTTTCGCTAATAGTTTCCTATGGAGATGACACGCTGTCCCCCCATGCCGGACAGGAAGCTTTTCGCAAATGGTTTCCTACGGAAGTGACACACCATACTGCCCATGTCGGACAGGAAACCTTTCGCGAATGGTTTCCTATGAATGTGACACACCATACCGCCCATGACAGACAGGAAACCTTTCGCTAATAGTTTCCTACGGAGGTGACACACCATACTGCCATGCCGGGCAGGAAACTTCATGGCACAAAAAAGAGCCATGAAGCAATGATTATCATTTCTTCATGACCCTTATCCCTGCTTATGCTTTTTCTACAGAACCGGCTTCATGGCTCTGGCGCAGGTTACGGCGCCATGCATAGAGGCCGTAGTACAGGAAGGCGCAGGCAGCCGAGCCTACTCCTACCAGGGAATAAATGCCGGAGAAGCCCAGGGGACCTTTGAAGGCGCCCAGAATGTAGGGGCCTACGCCAAGACCCAGATCCAGCATGACGAAGTAGGTGGATACGGCCACGCCGATGCGGACTTCGTCTACCAGTTTCACGCAGATGGCCTGTCCGTTGGACATGAAGGTGCCGTAGCCCAGCCCCACAAAGACGCCGGCCACAAGCATTTCCCAGCTTCTGGTGGTGATGGACAGAAGCAGAAGGCCCACTGCCAGGCACAGGAAGGTGGGGTACATGACGAAATCTTCACCTTTCTTGTCGAACATGACGCCTGCTACTGGACGGACAATGGTGACAGACAGGGCATAGACCACAAAGAACAGGGTGCCGGCGGTCATGAGATGGAGGTCAGACGCATAGGTGGCCAGAAAGCTGAGGACGCTGGAGTAGCAGAGGGCTACGAAGAAGCCTACGATGGCAATGCCCATGACCTTCGGTTCCAGGAAACTGGAAAGAGAAATTTCTTTCAGCTGGGCCCTGCGTTCTTCGGTAATCCGGATTTCATCCACCTTCATCACAAAGGCTGCCGCCAGGCAGGCAAGGACCACGGCCACGCAGAACATAATAATAATGCGGAAGGAGAAGAACTGCTGCATTATCATGCCCAGGAAGGGTCCGATGGCAGCTGCCAGGCTCATGCTGAGGGCATAGTAGTTGATGCCTTCGCCCCGCCGTTCTTCCGGAATCATGGCAGATACGATGGTGCTGGTGGCGGTGGAGGCAATGCCGTAGCCAATGCCGTTTAAGAAGCGCACCCCATACATGAGGGGCAGGGAATCGACGGCAAAATACATGCAGGTGGTCACCAGGTAGAACAGAATGCCGCCGTAGAGCATCTTTTTGCGGCCGTAAATTTCAACGGACCGGCCTGCTGCCAGACGCGCTGCCAGGGTGCCCAGGACAAAGATGCCTGCTGCCAGTCCCGCCTCGCTTACCGTGGCGTTCAGGGAGGAGATGGCTTCGGATGCGATAATTACCACCAGCATATAGTAAATAATGTAAATCAGGAAATTAACAAGGGTGTCCAGAATGAACCCCCGGGTCCACAAACGTGGTTTGACTGCCATAATAAAAATCAACCTCTTTCTTGCAGTACATGGGAATAAAACGTTCGTTTCGCAGGGTTTCTGCGAAACACAGACCCCATTATACAAGCCTTTCCCCTTCTTGTATAACAGATAAAAAAGATGGGTGTTATCGCGAAAAGCGATAACACCCAAGGGGTCTGAATCATTTTTCTTTGATAGTACTGCTTTGGAAACTGGCCAGTATCTGGTTCACATAGTCCTGTATCAGGCGTGCTGCCGGATGGTCCTTCCGATAAATGAGGTAGCCCTCTGCCTGAAGGGGCACCTCCAGGGGATAAATCCCTTCCCTATGGCCCAAGGTCTTCAGCAGACGATCCGGCAGAAGGGCGCCGGCTTCATTTTCCTGGCAGTAATGGATAATGGCATAGGGCGAGGAAAGCCTGGCGGAAATCCGGTATTTCATGGGAGTATCCATAAAGTAGTCCGTATAAATCCGGTTCATGTAATAGCTGGAGGGATAGAGTACCAGGGGACGCTCCAGAATCTCCTCCCTGGTCAGCGGTTGATCCCCCATATCCATGCGGGGCCCGTAGTACACCATATTATCCCGGCAGAAGCGGACGATGGCATAGTCTTCCAGACTGGCCCCGTCAGGAAGACTCTTTTCCACGAAGTAGGTGGAAACCACGTCCAGCCTGCCTTCGGTCATGGCCTGATGAATCTGGTAAGTAGGCATATCGAAAACATTCAGCTGCAGATTGGGATGAAGTTCCCTGAAACGGGCCACATGGCGGTTCATCTGGATATCCCCCAGAGACCGGAGAATGCCTACATTCAGCTCTGCCGGTTCTTCCACTGCCAGGCGGGTATCATCCACGATTTCCCGAAGTCCCTCCATCCACTTCCGGATGCGGGGAAGAAAACGCTCCCCCTCTTCCGTGAGATGGCTGCCCCGGGGAGACCGCTCAATGAGCTTCACTCCCAGAACGCACTCCAGATGCTTGATCTGGGCGCTGAAGGCAGACTGGGTAATATTGGCTTCTCTGGCAGCCCGGGCGAAATTGCCTGCCCTCCCATAGATGATAAAGCACTCCATCTGCTCAATGGTTGGTAAATTTTCCCGCATACCATCCTCCATACATGAAATACAGACTTTCCGAAATCAATAGACCACTTCCACCAGAACCAGTCCCTGGGGCGGCGCCGTAAAGCCTGCCGCGCTCCGATCCTTTGCCTCCAGAATGGCAGGCATTTGTTCAGCCTTCTTCTTTCCTTCCCCTATTTCTACCAGGGTGCCGGTGATAATGCGGATCATATTCTGCAGAAAGCCGCTGCCCCGATAGTCTATGCAAAGCTCGCCGCCGGAAAGGGAAAGGGATATATCAGAGATACTGCGGACGGCGGATTTCTTGAAATGCCTGTTGCCGCAGAAAGAGGTAAAGTCATGGGTCCCTGTAAGAAAAGCGGCGCCCCGCCTCATGGCCTCCACATCCAGCGCTTCTCCCAGCTGCCACACATAGCGGCGGCGGAATACATTCTTCTCCGCCCCCACCCGGATACAGTAGCGGTAGTGTTTTTCCACTGCCGAAAAGCGGCTGTGGAATCTTTCGTCCCTGATTGCAAGGCCATGAATGGAAATATCATCAGGCAGCGCCCGGTTCCAGGCATCCTGCAGCATTTTCAGGTCATATTCCTCCTGCAGATGGACATTGGCATACTGCCCCAAGGCATGGACACCGGCATCGGTCCGTCCGGCACCGATCACCTGTCCCTTGGCCCCGGTAATCCTCTCCAGCGTGTCCTCCAGTTTCCCCTGGATCGTGTCCTTCGTCCTCGTCTGCCGCTGCCAGCCTTCATAGCGGCTTCCATCATAGGAAACAATAAATCCGTAATTCATGATGGGCCCTCCTTTTTTTGCTTTACTGTCTATTATAGCATAGGGGAAAGGTCCAGCAGGTGGCGGCGCTGCCTCGGGCTATGAATCTGGCAGACAGCCTGTACGCAGAACTTTAACCCCTCATGGAAAATGCAGAGAAGACGCGAAAGACCGGCAGCAGGCAGCGGTTACAATCCTGCTGCTTCCTGAATCTCTTTTTGTCTTTTCTTCTCATATGTTATAATAATATAGATTTCATTATGGTAACGGGAACTGATTTTTCCCGGGAAAGTGAGTAGCCCTATGAAAAAAATGATGATTGCCCTGGGCCTGGCTGCTGCCATTGCTGCAGGCTCCATGACTGTTTCTGCTGAAAATTACTGGAAATATAACGATACCATTTCCATCGACATGGACGAAACCAAAGTCAAGACCACTACCAACGGCCACGAAATCCTCCATTTCGTAGCTGTGGAAGCCATCGACGGCGGCACCTGCACTTACACCTATGCCTATGACCGCACGGCCGGCACCATTCAGGTGGTAGAAATGGAAAAGGAAACGAACACCCTCCACTATACCAGCAATTTCACCCCCACCTCCATCAATACCAATAACCCTGTCATCCGCGCAAGAGCCCAGATGGCAGAAGCCGTATACCAGAGAAAGGTGAACCATAAGAAATAATGAATGCGGAAAAGCCGGAAACAACAGTAGAAGTAGGTGAAAACCTCATTCATTTCATCGCCCGCTCCCCTTCCGTATTTCATGCAGTGCACGGAGTGAAGGAAGCCCTCCTCTATTCCGGATTTACGGAAATCCGGGAAGAGGACCCCTGGCACATTGAAAAAGGCGGGAAATATGTGGTCACCAGAAACGGCAGCGCCCTCATCGCCTTTACGGTACCGGAAGAAGGGGCCCGCTCCTTCCATATCATGGCTTCCCATGCCGATTCCCCCTGCTTTAAAATCAAGGAAAATCCGGAAATTAAGGAAGGCCCCTACGTGAAGCTGAACGTAGAAGGCTATGGCGGCATGATCATGTCCACCTGGCTGGACCGCCCCCTTTCCGTGGCGGGGCGGCTCATTGTCCGTGAGAACGGCCATCTGGCCCAGAAGCTGGCAGCCGTAGACGGCACCATGCTGGTCATTCCTTCCGTAGCCATCCACATGGACCGGAACGTAAACCATAAGAAAGACTGGAATGTACAGAAGGACCTTCTTCCCCTCTACGGCCTTGCCACGGAAAAGACCTCCTTTATGGACGTCATTGCTACTTCCGCCAACGTGAAGACAGAAGATATTGTGGCCCATGACCTCTACCTTTACAGCCGGGTGCCCGGCACCATCTGGGGAGAAGAAAAGGAATTCATTTCCTCTCCGAAACTGGATGACCTGCAGTGCGCCTTTGCAGCCTTCCGCGGATTCATGCGGGGCAAAAAAGAAAAACATATATCTGTATACGCCCTCTTTGATAACGAAGAAGTGGGAAGCGGCACCGCCCAGGGCGCCGGTTCCCCCTTCCTTGCCACCGTGCTCCAGAGGCTGTCCTATTCCCTTGGCTTCTCCTACGATGAAACCATGGCCATGACGGCAGGAAGCTTCATGATTTCCGCTGACAACGCCCACAGCGTCCACCCCAACCATCCGGAATATGCGGACCCCGTGAACCGCCCTGTCATCAACGGCGGCATCGTCATCAAGTACAATGCCCAGCAGCGCTACGCCACCGACGGTCTTTCGGCTGCCCGCTTCAAGGAACTGTGCCGGGACCTTTCCATTCCTGTGCAAACCTTCACTAACAGGAGCGACAACCCCGGCGGCTCCACTCTGGGAAATATTTCCAACACCAAAGTATCCATGCCCACCGTGGACATCGGCCTTGCCCAGCTGGCCATGCATTCCTCCTACGAAACGGCAGGTACCCTGGACACCGCTTACCTGGTGAACGCGTCCATCCAGTTCTTCGATTAAGAAAACCTCCTTCGGGAGGTTTTTTCGTAGTCCGTCGTTCGATGATATAATGAAAGAAAAGGGCAGAGGGCTGTGAGCCGGAGACACTATAAACCCGGACAGGTAAGTTTCCCCCGCTTTCGAGAACACATCCTAACCGCTCACCAGTACACCAGTACACTATCACAAGGAGGTTATCCATGAAATTACGAATCGCACTGCTGCAGATGCATGTAGAAATGGGAAATCCCAAAGTCAATTTTGCTCATGCCAGAGACATGATGGAAAAGGCCATGGAAAAAAAGCCGGACATCCTGGTACTTCCGGAAACCTGGAACACCGGTTTTTTCCCTAAGGAAAACCTGTCCCTGCTGGCCGATGAAGAAGGAAAGGAAACCTGCAACCTTCTTTCTTCCATAGCCGCCTCCCATGGGGTGAACATTGTAGGCGGCACCACTGCCGTGAAAGTGGGACAGGATATTTACAACCGGTCCTATGTATTTGACCGCAAGGGAGACCTGGTCACTTCCTTCGACAAGATTCACGGCTTTTCCCTCTCTGGAGAACCGGGGTATTTCCGCATGGGAAACCATCTGTCCCATTTTGAGCTGGATGGTCTTTCCTGCTCCATGGCCATATGCTATGACATCCGTTTCCCGGAGCTCATCCGACGGGAAGCCCTGATGGATGTGGACCTTTTCTTTGTACCCGCCGCCTGGCCTAAAATCAGGAACCATCACTGGGTCACCCTGAACCGGGCCCGGGCCATTGAAAACCAGTTCTACATGGCCTGCGTAAACCAGGCCGGAAAATCGGGAGATACAGAATATGCCGGCGAATCCCTTCTTCTTGACCCCTGGGGCGAAGATATATGCCATCTGGAAGATGATGAAGATATCGCTTTCGGCCGGGTGGATACCGATGTGATTCATGAGGTAAGAAGCCGGATTAACGTATTCCGCGACCGCCGCCCTGACTGGGATAAAGTAGAATAAAATCCCGTTTTTGAAAAACAGCGCCAATTCTTTTCCATGAAAGAGAGCCCCTGTCATCGAATCCCCTTCTCCTGGCCATATCAGCCTGACTACAGGACCATGAGCGATTCTATCCGCCTCCTGTTTCATAAGGCAGGATATCTAGTGGAAAATGTTTCCGGCAAGGCCCTGCCGGTCTATGGGCCGGGCAAAAAATAACCTCTGGGATAACGCAAAAAGAGCAGTGAAGAAAGTTCCCCTTCTTCACTGCTCTTTTGCGATTTCATCAGAAATGATAATTCAGCCCTACACCCAGGCCGCCTTCATTATCAATGTCATCTCTGTCATAGTAGGTATAGTTCACATCGATATCAAAGGCTGTGGGCACCAGGTCCAGTTTCAGTCCTGCCTTGTACTGTCTCTCTTCGCTGGACACAAGAAGCCCTGCATAGGCATCCAGAGGCCCCAGCACATTGGCTTTCCCTTCGATGAGGCCAAACATTCTGGCATCCCTGTCGTAGTAGTTCCGGTTGCCGGCGCCTACGTAGAAATGGCCGATTTTGTACTTGGCATATACGTCCGTTTCATTGCCCCGGTTGTTCCAGTGCCGGTATTCCGCGCCTACGGCCACCTTGGGAATCGGCTTCACTTCGATATGGGCGCTGTGAATGCCGTCGGCAGCACTGTTGTACCCATACCCCGCTTCCGTATCCATAATGCCGCCAAAGGCGCCGGCCATGCCTGTGCCTGCCAGTGCCAGGACGGCGGCTATACATAAAATCTTTTTCATGGAGGTCCTCCTTTCCAAATAGAATCTGTATACCTTTATTATATATCAGAAAGAAAAGAAAATTAAGAGCTTTTAAAAGAGCCCGGGGCAAAAGGAAATAGAATCCATTGTCTTTCATAAAAGCCAATGGTTTCCTATGAAAACGGAGCGTCATAGTTCCACGGCGGACAGGAAGCCACAAAAAAAGCTGTGAAGAAATGATTGCCATTTTTTCACAGCCTCTTTTTTGTCATAAAGAGAAGTCCCTTACTGCTGGCTCTTCTTTACGTTTGCATTCTTATAGCGGGCCTGGCGGGAAAGAACCATCTTTCTCATACGGATGCTCTTAGGTGTTACTTCCACCAGTTCGTCATCATTGATCCATTCCAGTGCCGATTCCAGGGTGAACTTGCGGCATGGCGGCAGCTTGATGGCTTCATCGGAGCCGGAAGCACGGGTATTGGTGAGGTGCTTCTTCTTGCAGGGGTTCACGTCCATATCCTGGTCTCTGGAGTTTTCGCCCACGATCATGCCTTCGTATACCTCAACCCCCGGTTCCAGGAAGAGTTCGCCTCTGTCCAGAATGGAGTTCAGGCCGTAGGCAGTGGTAACACCTGCTTCAAAAGCAACCAGGGAGCCTCTGGTTCTTTCAGGAATATCGCCCTTGTAGGGTGCATAGCCCTGGAATACATGGTACATAATGCCGGTGCCTCTGGTGGTGGTGAGCAGTTCATTTCTGAAGCCGATGAGGCCGCGGGCCGGGATGGAGAATTCCATCTTCATGTAGCCAGCCAGTTCTTCCATGGAAATCATTTCCGCTCTTCTGGGGCCAAGGCCTTCCATGACAGCGCCCATGAATTCCTGCGGCACTTCAATGGTCAGTCTTTCCAGCGGTTCGCACTTCTTGCCATTGATGACTTTGTAAATAACCTGGGGTTTGGAAACTTCCAGTTCAAATCCTTCACGGCGCATGGTTTCGATAAGCACGGAGAGATGGAGTTCGCCGCGGCCGGACACCTTGAAGGCATCGGATGTATCGGTGTCTTCTACGCGAAGAGCCACATTGGTTTCGATTTCCTTGTACAGACGGGCACGGATGTGACGGGAGGTCACGAAGTCCCCTTCCTTGCCTGCAAAGGGGCTCTTGTTGACATGGAATACCATGGACAGGGTCGGTTCGTCGATGTGAATGGACGGGAGGGCTTCCGGATTGGTGGCATCGGCTACGGTTTCACCGATGTTGATATCCTTGAAGCCTGCCATGGCGATGATGTCGCCGGCTTTGACTTCCTGTACAGGGGTCCGTTTCATGCCCTGCCAGGTGAAGAGGGAGCCGATATGGTCGCTGCGGATCTTGGTGCCATCGGTGATGGCTACCGGCATGCCCTGTTTGGCGGTACCCCGGGTCAGACGACCGATGGCTACTTTACCCAGATAATCATCGGCTTCCAAGGTGGTCACCATAACCTGCAGGCCGCCGTCGGGATCCACATCGGGGCAGGGGCAGTATTTAAGAATGGCATCGAAGAGAGGTCCCAGGTCCTTGCCTTCATCATTCATATGGAGCTTGGCAATGCCGTTTCTGGCAGAGCAGTAAATCAGCGGGAAATCCAGCTGGTCATCATCTGCTTCCAGTTCGATGAAGAGGTCCAGAATTTCGCCTTCCACGTCAGAAATACGCTGGTCCGGACGGTCGATCTTATTGATGACAACAATCGGTTTCAGCTTATGTTCCAGTGCCTTTCTGAGAACGTACTTGGTCTGGGGCATAGGGCCTTCATGGGCGTCTACCAGAAGGAGCACGCCGTCTACCATGTTCAGGATACGTTCCACTTCGCCGCCGAAGTCAGCATGCCCTGGGGTATCAACGATGTTGATTTTAACACCATTGTGCATGACGGAAGTGTTCTTTGCCAGAATGGTAATGCCTCTTTCCCTTTCCAGCGGGTTGGAGTCCATGACACGTTCTGCCACTTTCTGGTTGTCCCTGAAAACATGACTCTGTTTCAGCATGGCATCGACAAGAGTCGTCTTGCCATGGTCGACATGGGCGATAATGGCAATGTTGCGGATATCTTCTCTTTTCATTCTTTCTTTTTCCCCCTCGGGTACTATAAAATCAATGTATCTTTGTCATTATACCACAAAGATGCAAAGCTTTTCATATCTAGAAAATACAATTCATTATACCATCAAGCCCTGTACTTTATCAATAAGTACGGGGCTTTTAAGCTATTCATATTGCCTGTTTTTTCATTTTACCCCACTTTTTACCCCAAAAAGGGAAATTACAGGGGCTTGGAATCATCATCTAACGGGGCTATAGGGTCGTCCGGAACCTTGGAAAGTAAATCTTTCTCCACCATGCGCCTTGTATCGGCTGGGAGCGACTGAACCGCCTGCATATGTTCCGCACATTCAAGCAGGGCGCAACCATCGACGGGGAATCTATTAATACGGAATCTACCCCAACCCCGGCCCGTTTCCAATGTATAGGGCAGAGGGAGTGAAAACGATATACACGTGCCATCTTCTAGACTGAAAGTAGGGGCCCCGTCACTGGCAACACCATGGGGAGGGATTTCCCATTTTAGCCCCAAACGTCGGGGCATATCCACGAATAACAATTCACAGTAATCACGCAGAGTAGGGGCAGAATCGCCCACAGTGGGGCTGATACCCTTTCCCTTGCCGGTCAATAGCCATTCTATGGAAACATCGCCAACCGCCGCTATACGGGCTATATCCTGCAATTTGGGATCCTTAATTCCCCTTTCCCACTCGCTTACTGTATCCTTGTCGGAAATATCATAGAGAATTTCATAAAATTTAGCTTGAATAGGCTTTCCCGGCAGGCTTTCCCTAACCTGCCTTATTCTTTCACCTACTGCCTTTTTATCAACCACGATACTATGAAGCTTTAACTTTTCCACCGTTTCCATAGTGCTACCCCCTTGATTCGCTGAAAAATTCCATAATTCGCAATACCCCTGCTAAGATTCGCAACCTTTACGGCCCGATTCGCTGAAAGCGTCTATAAACTCGGGAAAATTGCGATATTTTTTATCGCCGGAATCGTTGTATCTTTCCGGCTGATTCGCCGTTATCATTATAGCATAGGTAGCCTATGAATGATTCACAGTGTTAAAGGCGGACAGGTGGAACCTATAGCCATGGAATAGGGGCCGTCGGAAAAGGCAACGCCGGAAATTTCCCGTATTTTCTAGCAAAAACGGGAAGAAAGGTAAAAAGCAATGGGACTACAGAATGAAGTAAACGAATTTAAAGGGAAGCGGCTTTTTAATGTTTCTGAAATGTTGCGCTATACAGGACTTGGCCGTACAAAGGGCCTTGAATGGTGCAAAGAAATCGGGGCATTGCGACATATCGGAAAAAGGGCCTTGTATGATAGGCAGGTAATTGACAGGGCTATTGATGAACTGGAACATTGAAGCAAAGGGGGCCAACCATGATTTATGAATACTTAGAGCGTTTGGGCGCTATCGGAAAAAAGAATCTCATTCATACCAAAAGACTTATGAACGATCTGCACGCCGGTAAACGGGAAATTATTGCCGCCGTTGCCGATGAAAGAAAGGCCGGGCGGCTGATTTGTTCCACCCGTTCCGGCGGCGGTGGCTATTTCCTGCCAGCAAATGACGCAGAAATCATTGAGCAGAAAAAGAGCCTTGAAATCACATTCGCCAGCCGTGCGGACGCAGTGAGGGTATTTAGAAAAGCCTGCAAGGAAATCGAGGAAAGAAAGGCGGCAGGCCATGTCAAGGAAAAAGGCATCTAGGCTTGAACCATGGCAGGCAAGGGCCGCACAAGAACCATTTATCCCTATCACCATGAGCCTATCAAAGTCACCGGCTTGGAAAGCACTCACTAAAAGGCAACAGGCGCTATATATACTAGCTTTTTTTCAAAGATACCCGGCAATAGAGGAATCTAGGAAAAAGGAGCCTAACCCGGATATATCACCGGCGGCACGCTGGCCGGACTATCCCCAAATAGGGCCGGACTGCTTTTATCTGAACTTCGCCAAAGCGGTAAACAACGGAAATTATAAGAGATATGACAGTGCGGCTTTTTACCGGGATAGGAAAGCACTCATAGACAAGGGATTTCTTGATTTAGTTGTTGACGCTAGGAAAATGTATAAGGAAAAATCTGTATTCAGAATGTCAAGCAGGTGGCAGGACTGGAACGCAGAATAGCAAGAAAGTTTACTTTGATAGTAGTAAAAACACTACTAGGGGTAGTAGTAAAATCACTACTACCCCACCCCGGAAAAGGCCCATTTTGGGGCTAGGGTAGTAGTAAAATCACTACTACCCCAAAACCGGGATAACGTCAGATAATATCTAGCCAAACTGCCATTTTTCCCCAAAGCAGGGGGGTAGTAGTAAAATCACTACCCATTTATATATATAGCCATATCCCCCCTTTTGAAAGTTTGGACATGAAACAGGCCGGAAACCTGCAAAGGATAGCAAAAAGGGAAATCGGGCAACAGTGAAAACTTGATAAAACCTTATTTTTCAGAAAGCGTGAAATCACGCAGAAAGGAATCACTAAATGAAAACCAATAATGAAATCGAGTACAAAAAGGAAAGCGGTATTTTTTGGTATCCCATCAAGACGGGAGATTATCTTGATAGCGGTATCGGCGTAGGCGATCCCCTGCCGGTGAACATGGCTTTTAAAAATCTGAACAACGGCAAGGGGCACCCTACCTTAATGCTTTATAGGCACATTGTAGAAGCGGCCTTTTCTATGGAAATAGAGACCAAAGAGCCTAAAACCTATTTACTGCTTTCCATCGCAGATGTGCCAATGGTTAGTTTGCCACGTGAAAACGATACCCCGGACGATGTAATCAAGGAATATGACCCGGCCGCCTATGTGTGCAAAGGGAAGAGCATTTCCCCCGACTGCTACAAAGTGCTGGACGTTGTAAGCATTAAGAGCGCACGCCGCCGGAAAATGGTAACAAAGAGGATTGATGAGCTGAAAGAATGAACGCCAGCATAGGCAGAAACGTTTTATAGCCGTCGCAGGGGGCAGGGCCATATGATTTACCATTGACTGCACCTGCAACGCCTGTATAGGCCATTTTTAGCCATTTCCTGCAAAGAAGCATATTAAAAGCGGCCCACTGGCTGAACAGTGAACCGCTGAAAGACTGAAATAGTTTTTGCAAGGTATTCAAGAAAAAGCGGCCCACTGGGCGAACAGTGAACCGCTAATCAAGGGGGCCTTTCCCATGTGAGAAAAGCACCAAAACAATTATAGCACGCCGGGAGCCAGTACGCACCTGCCGGGAGCAGGAACGTAACATTGTTACATAGTAACGTAACATTGTTACATTGTAACGGCCCGGCCGTTTATAAAGGCGGTGCAACCTTGGAAAAGATTTCTACTGCATGGGGATTCAGAATTACCATTTCTTGGACAGGCCGTCACCCCTGCCCTACAGGCTGGACAGGGAAAAGAATCATCAACGAAACCAAACTAGGCGACATCATAGATGATTTCATTTTCTGTACATCGCCGGACGGGGCGAACCTTGAAATATGGGGAGTATTCCCGGACATTGACGGAAATGACAGTTTTATTGATTTCAGAGACAAAAGCAGGGGCAAAAAAAGTTAAACAGGCGTTTTTCTTGTAAGCGGTATTTTATGCATAAACAGAAAAAGGGGCAAAGTCAATTTTTTTGATGAATAGTCACCAGCAAAAAAGATCCATATTTGATAGTTTTATTCGTTTTCCTGTATGGAAATACTGTATTAGTTCCGATAATTTAGCGTTATCGGAATCCATTTTGTAGTAGGATATTTAGTAAATCAATAGTTATTTCCTTGACTTTGGTAAATTATTGAATACAATAATATACGAATCCCATAGTAAAGCGAGGTGAAAAGCTATAGAAGATAATGCACCGGCAGGCAGGCCAAAGCGAGGGCGGCCGCCGCTTGATGAATCCTTGAAGCATGAAAACGTTGTTTCAATCCGGCTGACCAAAGGCGAAATAGAAAAGCTGGACAGATACGGAAAAATCAAGGGGCTTTCCCGTTCTGAAACTGTCCAATTATGGTTAGATACCATAGTTATAGAAGAGCATGAGTAAATCAAAGGGGGCCTAACTATGGCAAAGAAAAGCACTACCACAGAGAAGAAAGAAACCGGCCTACGTCTGATAAAATCGGGGCGCTATGAAAAGCGCTTTTCCGTCGACGGCGTGAGGTATTCAGTTTACGGCAGGACAAAAAAGGAATGTACCGCAAAAGAGACAGAAAAGCGGCTTGCCATCGCCGCCGGAACTTATAAGAAAAATTCAAGCGTCACACTGAATGAATATTTCAAGGAATGGGCGGCACATAAGGGAGCCACAGTATCACCGGCCACCATTCACCTTTACCACCAGCAGTATAAGCATTTAAAAAAGCCGCTGGGCCGGTATAAGGTGTGCGCCATAGAGCGGCGGCAGGTGGTAAACGTGCTTACAGTCATAGCGGAAAAAGTAAGCAAGTACACGGCGAACGCCTGTAAAAACCTGCTTTTACAGATATTCAAATCGGCGCAGTATGATGAAATCATTACCATCAATCCTATAGAGAATATCCCAAATTTCAAGGATAGAGGGGCCGCACCGGCACGGGAGACCATACACAGAGCATTGACCGATGAAGAAATAGCGGCATTTATGGGAGCCGTTGGGAATAGCTACTACCGGCAGGCTTTCCGCTTTATGCTTGCTACCGGCGTACGTTCGGGAGAATGTGCGGCGCTGGAATGGAAAGACATAGACACGAAAAAAGGACTTATACATATTCGCCGCACCACCACCCGGAACCGTGCCGGAAAGCTGATTATAGGCGATACCACCAAAACGCCAAAGAGCCGCCGGGATATTCCCATCAATCGTGAAATTGCTGATATACTGAACACCCAAAAAGCACAGAGCGCCGCTTTTTTCGGGGATATAATTCAAATAGACTGCCTTGTATTTCCCGGCACCAAAGGGCAGGCGGTAGCTGGAACCCTTTTCAATAACCTAATTGAGTACGCAATAAACAAGTACAACCGGGAGAATGAGCAACGGCCGCCACAGGAAAGAGGAATAACCCTTAAACGTTTTTGCGTCCATGCTTTCCGGGATACATTCGCCAGCAAAGCGGCGGCGGCAGGTGTTCCGCTGAACGTGCTAAAAGAGCTTTTGGGCCATTCGTCCTATGCCATGACTGCCGATTTATACGGCCATATCTACGATGAGCAGAAAAAGGACGCTATGAAAGACTTAACTATGATTTCAATGTAAGGGAGTACCACCATGCGAAATGTAAGCTATGAAAATATCGAAAAATTCAAGGGTATGAATGATTTTTTAAGCACCAGTGAAAGGGTAGCTATGGACGATACCGACCGGCGTATCTTGGATTTCATCATCAAGAACCAATGCGGTAGTTATTATTCCTGCACCATTGAAACCTTGCTTGATATTTACCATACTGGCCTTTTAATGGGCTATATTAAAAGTGCCTTGAAAGACCGTGACAATGATGAGACCTTGGACAGTGAAATAGATGTACAAGCCATCATAGATAGGGTTAAAAGCAGTAAGGAAAGCGACGGAAGTGATATTTACGTAGATATTGCCGATATGCTGAAAGATTCGTTAGACCTTGCATTTACAAAAGGCTATATCAAGGCCATTGATACCATGAACGATAACGATGAAGAATAGCCAAAGGGCCGCCGGAAAGGTTGATCACCTGCCGACGGCCTTTTATTGTGCTTGCTTTCCGGCGGACAGTGAACAGGGGGACGGCCTGCCGGTATACCCCATTTTTACCCCATTTTTTACCCCAAAAAGCTAGTACCCCATCTATGAACTGGGGTAAACTATATAATACACCGGCGAACAAAATCAATATAAAAAAGCCCGATGAAATCGGGCTATAATGGGTATTGTGCGAACTGTATAAACTACAGGCGAACATGAAAATTTTAATACAATTCATTATACCATGGTTTTTCCTGTTTGAGAAGATTTTTTATCTTCCTTCCGGAAGAAAGGCTGCCAAAGGGCTGTGGAAAAATCTCTGCCCTTTATCCACAGCTCCCTGGCGCGAAGCGCAATCCCTGCTGTCGGGGTGAAGGTTTTCATTCTTTATGAAACTGTCACTTCATCATGTTCCACCATTCCCTGAATTGCTGGGTATCATCGCCTATATGGACTGCTTCCCCGATTTCCGGGGTCAGAAGGCGGAAGGATTTACCTTCCGCCGCCAGTTTCATTCTTTCATAGGGCTCCTGCCAGGTGTGGGTGGAGAGGGCGTATTTACCATTGTGGCAGGGAATGAGCGTTCTGGCTCCGATTTCCTCCGCTGCCTTTGCACTTTCCTCCGGCAGCATATGGACAGAGTGCCAATTTTGATTATACTGGCCGTCTTCCATCAAAGCCAGGTCAAAGCCGCCGAACTGCTTTCCCATGTCCCTGAATCTTCCGTCATAACCGCCGTCGCCGCTGTAGTACACCTTCCGATTCGGCGTAATGAAGGCAAAAGAAGCAGGAAGGGTCTGGTTCCTTTTGAGCAGGCGCCCGGAAAAATGGCGGGTAGGAAGTACACAGACAGAAAGACCATCCAGCTTTACCTCTTCATTCCAGTCGGCTTCATGGATTTTGGAAAGGGGATAGCCCCATTTTTCGTAATAGCCTCCATTTCCAAGGCCCGTCACCACATGATGTACTTTCGGTTCTATTTTCTTCACGAAATCATAATCCAGATGATCCCAGTGATCATGGGACAGAACCATGACATCCAAATCATCGGGAATGTCCTCCGGACCGTACACATTGCTCCCGTCAAAGGCTCTGTCGATGAACGGAAAAGGCGAAGCGTACAGGGAAGATACGGGGTCAATAAGTATTTTCTTTCCGCCCAGCTGCATATAGAAGGAGGAATGCCCCAGCCACACCACCACATCGTCCCATGGGGGAATGGATTTCAAGTCTTTTTTCTCATGAACCATGGGTTCCTGAGGAATATTCACGCCGGCGGTGGGGAACAAGAAGGATTTCCAAAAGGATATGTCCGCTGTCACTTTTTCATGGGGCACCTCCGGATGGAATTCACCGTCCCTGTAATGAGGTGACGCTTCGATGCGCGCCTTCCTTGCCGGCGTCATCAAAGGATCCATTTCGTCCCGGTTGATAAACCAGAAGCCCGCCAGCAGGAGGCAGGCTGCCCCCAGGGCTGAAATTTTGATCAAAGAAAGCATAGGTTCTCCTTTCATAGGGAAACGGTGATGGAATCAGTACATCCATGGAGCCATATAATCGAGCCATCATTTTATTATACCGGTTAAAGCTCGATGCAAGTCAATCTATGATTTGAGGAAATAAAAGATTTACAGGCCTGCTTCCTGCCTGTACAATGGAGAAAAGAACAAGATTTCATGGAAAAGAGGCTTTGTCATGATAAAAATTGCCACCGCCCAGATTGATGTGATTCCCGGAAATATCCGGGAGAACTGGAAACAGATAGAGAAAGAAATCCAAAGGGCCAGGGAGAAAGGGGCCCATATGCTGGTGCTTCCGGAAATGTGCCTCACCGGCTACCTCATCGGCGATTTGTGGGACCAAAACGCTTTTCTCCGGGAATGCGAAGCCTATAATGAAAAAATAGCGGCCGCCTCCCGGGACATCACCATCCTCTGGGGTAGCTGCGCCATAGACTGGGAAAAGACGAATGATGACGGCAGGCCGCGGAAATACAACGCCGCCTTTGCCGCCGCCAACGGTCATTTCCTCATTCCGGAAAAGGGCAGGCATCCTTTTATCATTAAAACCCTTCTTCCCAATTACCGCTGCTTCGATGACCGCCGCTACTTTACCTCCCTTCGCCAGGAGGCCCTGGAAGAAGGCCTTTCCTTAGAAGAGGCGCTGACGCCCTTCCTCCTTCCTGCCGGCAGCGAAACCATTCGCACCGGTGTCCTTCTCTGCGAAGACAGCTGGGATGAAAACTACAGCCTTTCTCCCATGGCCATTCTGGCAAAGAAGGATATTTCCCTTTTCCTCAACCTGTCGGCCTCCCCCTTTACTCTGGGGAAAAATGAAAAGCGGCACCGCATGCTGGGCGATGCCCTTTCCAAACTCCGCATCCCCATGATTTATGTCAATCAGCGGGGCCTGCAGAATAACGGAAAAACCTGCTATACCTTCGACGGCATGACCGCCGCCTATGATAAAGAAGGGACCCTTATCGCCGAAGCCCGCCCCTATGAAGAGCCCCGGTGCCTCTTCCTTTTCCACAGGGACTCTGGAAATCTGATGTCCGAAAAGCCCATGGCTCCCTTTCAGGGCAGCATGCTTCTTCCTGCCCTCCGTTACGGAGTCAGAAAATTCCTTTCTGCCATCCACGTGGACAAGGTGGTGATTGGCGTATCCGGCGGCATTGACTCTGCCGTAAACGCCGCCCTCTACCGTTCAGTGCTGCCCAAAGATCATCTCCTTCTGGTGAATACGCCTACCCGTTTCAATTCGGAAATAACAAAGGACCTGGCCAGAAAACTTTCAGATCATCTGGAATCCCCCTATCTGACCATTCCCATCGGTTCCTTCATTGATGAAACGGCCCGGGCCCTGGAAGGACTTCCTGTGGGAAAAGGAAACATCCATCTCACCGGATTTATGAAAGAAAACATGCAGGCCCGGGACCGGAGCAGCCGCATCCTTTCCGCACTCTCCGCCGCCTTCGGCGGTATCTTCACCTGCAACGCCAATAAAACGGAAATGACCGTAGGCTATGGCACCCTCTACGGCGACCTGGCCGGCGCCCTGGCAGCAACGGCGGATTTGTGGAAATACCAGATCTATGAACTGGGCAGGGCCCTGAATGAATGGTACGGGCAGGAAGTCATTCCCGAAGGGATTTTCACCGTAAAACCCAGTGCCGAACTGTCGGAAAACCAGGATGTCACCAAAGGCCTGGGAGATCCTCTCATTTACGAATACCATGACTATTTGCTGAAAAGCTTTGTAGAACCCTGGCAGAGAAATACACCGGAGGACATCCTGGCCTGGTACAGAGAAGGAACACTGGAAGAGCATCTGGGCTGTTCCGTAAAGGTAGAAGACCTCTTTCCCACCCACGCCGCTTTCATTCAGGACCTGGAGCGCTGGTGGAACCTTTTTGCCGGATTTGCCGTAGCCAAACGAATCCAGGCGCCGCCTCTCATCGCCATCAGCCGGCGTCCCTACGGCTACGATCTTCGGGAATCCCAGGCAGGTCCCTACTATACAGACCGGTATCTGGAAATGAAGGAAGAAATGCTGCAGGTCGTGAAAGGTTCTTAAGTTTGACCGGCGCTCTGCACCTGAGGGCTGCTGCGGCGGCTTTGCCGGAGTTTGATACATTTTCGTCATATCCCAAAAGGGGCTGTGAAGAAATGATGACCATTTCTTCACAGCCCTTTTCCCATGTCAAAACTCCTGATTCCTCCATACGTATGCAGTGAAATAAAGGAAAAGCAGGTCCGCAGATGAAATCATGGGCCTCTGCTTTCTTCTACCGTCCCCCTTCTATTTCACCGCCCTGATGCAGAAAAGAGGCAGCGGGTCGTAGTCCCATTCTTTGGACAGGTGCACAAGAGGGTGTATATCCTCTTCCCATGTGACGGAAGAAAAGCCCAGAAGCCGCAGCCGTTCCACATCCCAGACCGGCCGGCTGTGGGTGCTGATACGGATGGAGTCCTTCAGTTCCTGGCAGGTCTCTATAAGACTTTCCGCCACACCGTGGTGCGCATTTTTGGTAAGTTTCGCAGCGGCAGTGAAATCCATGGGACCGTAGTTGGAGTCCATGTTAAGAAGGACGCCCCCTTTTTTCAAAGCCCTCTGCCAGGACGCATAGGCTCTGGGCACATCGGGCAGGTTCCAGGTCACATTGCGGGTCACAATGGCATCAAAGCTGCTTTCCGGAAAGGGCAGGTTCATCACATCGCCCTGCATGAAAGAAATGGAAACTCCCGCCTTTTCTGCATTAGCCGCCCCCTCTTTCAGCATGGAGGCAGAAAAATCAAGGGCCGTCACCCTACATCCTGTCTTTGCCAGGATAATGGCAAGAAAGGCAGGCCCCGTGCCTGCATCCAGAACACGAAGAGGTCTTCCCTTCGGAAGCCTTTCCATCAGGAACCTTTCCCAGGCCCTGCTGTCCGGCCCGGACAGTTCCTTTTTTCTAAGACTGCTGTAGCCGCGGCTCCGCTCATTCCAATAGCCTCTGTTCTTCTCCTCGAAATTGTCCATCCCATTTTCCTTTCTTTCACAGCGAAAAGGCCGTTTCCTCTGCGAAACGGCCTTTGGTTTTTACAGGTCAAGCCTTCCGTGCTTCCTCAAATACGTCCCTCACCGCTTTTTCAATGGTGTCGTAGTCCATGCCCGGTTTGGCTTCAAAGTACTTCTTCCCCTCAATGAAAAGGCTGGGCACGTAGTAGTAGTCCTTTCTATAGGGCGCCGCCAGGTCCGGCTGGGTGGTTTCATCGATTTCCTCCACCTTGATATCTTTGTATTTTTCCTCTTCCTGCAGAAGGCCAATGGCCTTTCTGGCCTTGGCACAGTAGGGACAGCCGGGAATTTTGATCATAATCACTTTTTTCATAGGACAGCCTCCTTTATATTTATTTCTATAAATATAGAATACACTGAATATAGAATACACTATGTCTCCTTTTTTAACAAGTCTTTCGGCTGAACCGGCAAAAAGGACCGCAAAGCAGTCTGTGCCGGGACAGGCGCAGGTGTCATGTCCCGGCCCACCTAAAAAGCAGGAAGGGCACCTTCCCTTCCTGCTTTTCTATCAGTTTTCCCTGAAGTAGGGTTTGAAATTGGATTCGTGAATGTTTTTGCCATTATTCTGACGGGGCTGGCCGGAATGGCTGTCGAAACGGCGCTGCCTTTTGCCTTCAAAGCGACGGCCGCCTTCGGAATTTCTTCTTCTCCGGGGACGGTCTCCGTCGAAGTGACGGCGGGGAGCTCCTTTGCGTCTGCGGAAATTGGGCATTTCTTCGGTAATCTTTACCGGTGTCACATCAGGCTGTTTGGTGAGCAGCTTGATAGCAGCAGCCACCAGGGATACAGAGTCCACATCATTCAGGAGGTCTTCCGCGCTTTCCCTGTATTCCTCCAGGCCGCCGCCCTGGGCCGTGTCGGAAAGGCTTTCAATGGCAGCCTTCTGGTTGCCTTCGATGACTTCAGAAAGGGTAGGAACAGACCGTCTCTTGATACGGCGGCGGATGACTCTTTCAATATCCCGGAGCTGTCCCATTTCCCTGGAAATGACGAAGGTTACTGCCAGGCCGGTCTTGCCTGCGCGGCCGGTACGTCCTACGCGGTGTACGTAGATCTCCGGATCCTGGGGCATGTCGAAGTTATACACATGGGTCACACCGGAAATATCAAGGCCTCTGGCTGCCACGTCGGTGGCTACCAGGATATCAATGGTGCCTTCTTTGAACTGGCGCACCACAGTGTCTCTTTTCTGCTGGGACAGGTCGCCATGAAGACCTTCTGCCATATATCCCCTCTTTTTCAGGGCTTCCGTCACTTCATCGCATCTTCTCTTGGTACGGACGAAAACGATGGCCAGTTCCGGATCCTGCATGTCCAGCAGGCGGCAGAGGGCATCAAATTTCTGGCGGTCCGGCAGTTCGATGTATTCCTGTTCGATGAGGTCGATGGTCACAGTGGCCGCTTTGATTTTCACCAGTTCCGGATCCTTCAGGAAAGTCTCAGCCAGCTGACGGATAGGTTCCGGCATGGTGGCGGAGAAAAACATGGTCTGCCTTTCTTCCGGAATGCCGGCCAGAATGGTACGGATATCGTCGATGAATCCCATATCCACCATTTCGTCCCCTTCGTCCAGCACAAGAACCTGTACATGGGACAGGTCAATGGTGCCTCTCTTCATATGGTCCATGAGGCGGCCCGGAGTGGCCACGATAATGTTGGGGTGCTTCCGGAGAGCTTTGAACTGCCTTTCAATGTCCTGCCCGCCGTAAATGGGAAGGGCATGAATGGGAAGGTACTGGGCCAGATGGTTGATTTCCTCGGCAGACTGGATGGCCAGCTCCCTGGTAGGGGAAAGGACTACGGCCTGGGGTCCCGGCTTGGATGTGTCAATCCTTTCCAGGATGGGAATGCCAAAAGCCGCCGTTTTGCCGGTGCCGGTCTGGGCCTGACCGATCAGGTCCTTTCCGGTGAGAGCAATCGGAATGGCTGCCTTCTGAATGGGACTTGGTTCCTCGAATCCCATATCCTCCACGGCCTTCAGTATTTCCGGCGCAATTCCCAATTCTTTAAATGTGTCGTACATGTTTCCTCCTGTATGCGTTCATGGGTACGCGGGCATGATGCCCAATGATAAGTAAAAGCAGGCCTTTGATATAAATAATACCTATATATCGGAAAGAGCTGACCCTGTCAGTTTCTTTCCGGTATATCTTCCCGGTTTCCTTCCGGGGCATTAAGGAAGCACTGATTGATTCACAAAGTGAATGAATCAGCGCTTCCTAAAAAAAGAGAACGCCCCATGCGTCTCTCCCATGATTCAGATCTATGATTGTCCGTTCTCGCTGGATGCCTGCATATTATTGTCATTATATCATACTTTGTCGAAATCCTTAAGAAATATTTTCTCTGCTGCTTCCGCCTTCTTCCCGTGCTGTTCTTCACCGGCAGGTGCCAGTTTCATCTTTTTGATAAAAAATTTCTCTTTCCCTCTTGCATATATATTCGTAAAGTTGTATTATTATTATTGAAATCCAATTTGCACACGTTTTTGTATTTTCACTATATTTCATAAAAAATCTACTAATTCTGCTGCAGTTCCATCTGTTCCGAATGAATAAATATTCAATCATATACAAAAACGCCAATTAAAGTCAGGAAAAGAGGTCGTCTCAATGATGTACGAAAAAGAAGTTAAGGAAAAAGTCACAGCCATTCTGCCACAGGTGGTGACCTGGAGACGACATTTCCATGAATATCCGGAACTCTCCGGAAAGGAAGTCAAAACTTCAGCCTATATCCAGGATGTTTTCAAAAATCTGGGCATCCCCTATGAAACAGGATTTTTCCAGAATGCCGTATTGGGCATCATCAAAGGCAGCCATCCGGGAAAGACGGTGGCCCTCCGGGCCGACATGGATGCCCTTCCAGTGACAGAGCTTACAGGCCTTCCTTTTGCTTCCAAAAACGAAGGGGTCATGCATGCCTGCGGCCATGACGGTCACATGTCCATTCTTCTGGGCGCTGCCGCCGTACTGAATGAAATGAAGGATCAGATTCACGGCACTGTGAAAATCGTTTTCCAGCCGGCCGAGGAAGAAGCAGCCATCGGCGGCGGCCGCCATATTGCAGCCAGCGGGAAACTGGACGATGTATCGGAAATTTACGGCCTTCATGTGTGGCCGGAACTTCCCACGGGCCAGGTGGGATTAAAGCCCGGTGCCCTCATGGCGGCATCCGATCGTTTCTATGTCCATATCAAAGGGAAATCCACCCATGCTGCCCAGCCTCATAACGGCACCGACGCCCTGGTGGCAGCAGCTCATTTCATTATCGACGTGCAATCCCTGATTTCCAGGGAAATGAACCCCATGGACAATGTGGTGTGCACCATCGGCCTCATGAATGCGGGCACCCGTTACAACGTGGGTGTAGAGGATGCTTATCTGGAAGGCACCTGCCGTACCTACCGTCCAGAGCTTCGGGACAAGATGGAAGCAAGGCTGGGGGAAATCCTGAAAGGTCTGGATGTCATGTTCCACACTCATTCGGAGCTGAACTATGTCAGAGGCCACAGCGCCACCATCAATACACCGGAAAAGATTGATTTCCTGAAGAAAGTGGGAAAAGCCTACCTGGGAGAAGAACATATCACAGAGCCAGAGTTCCCATCCATGTGCGCGGAAGACTTCTCCTCCTACCTTGAAAAATTCCCCGGCGCCTTCTTCTGGCTGGGCACCGGCGACGGAAATACGCCGGCCCTGCACAATGCATCCTTTGCCATCAATGAATCCATCCTTCCTCTGGGCATCACCCTGGAAGCAGCTGCTGCCCTGGAGGCCCTCTCCCGATGAGAATGGTTCTCTCATAAACCATATATTCAGATTCCAAAAAAGTTAAAAACATACAACGAGGTATATCATGAAAAGCTTACTGAACCATTCCTTTCTCTCCATGCTGGACTACACACCGGAAGAATTCGCCTACTATCTGGACCTGGCGGAAAAGCTGAAGCAAGACAAGGCCGCCGGAAAAGAAATCAAAACTTTAAACGGTAAAAATTTTGCCCTTATTTTCGAGAAAGACTCCACCCGCACCCGGTGTGCTTTCGAAGTGGCAGCCCATGACCAGGGAGCTTTCACCACCTACCTGGGGCCCACAGGCACCCAGATTGGCAAGAAGGAATCCATTGCCGACACCGCCCGGGTACTGGGAAGCATGTTCGACGCCATTGAATTCCGGGGGTATGCCCAGAGCGCGGTGGAAGAGCTTTCCGCCAAAGCCGGCGTTCCCGTATGGAACGGTCTTACGGACTATGACCATCCCACCCAGACCCTGGCCAATTTCCTTACCCTGAAGGAACATTTTAAAAAGCCCTTAAACCAGCTGTCCTATGCCTATGTAGGTCATGGCCAGTCCAATATGGCCCACGCCCTCATGGCCGGCGCCGCCCTTGCCGGTATGGATTTCAGAATCATCGGCCCTGCCCGGTATTTCCCGGAAGATGATTTCACCGCCAAGTGCAAGAAGATAGCCGAGAAAACAGGAGCTTCCTTTACTTTCACCGATGATCCGGTGGAAGGAGTGAAGGGACTGGATGTCATTTACACCGGCGTATGGGTAACCATGGGAGACCCCTACGACCTGTGGGGCGAAAGAATCAAGCTCTTCATGCCTTACCGCATTACCATGGACATGATAAAAAATACAGGAAATCCGGATACCGTTTTCTGCCACTGCCTGCCTTCCTTCCACAACACAGAAACAAAGGTGGGAAAAGACATTTATGAACGTTTCGGCCTGAACGGCATCGAAGTGACCGATGATGTATTCGAAGCTCCCTTCTCCCTGGCCTTCCAGGAAGCAGCCAACCGGCTTCCCACCATTAAAGCAGTCATGGTAGCCACCTTCGGCGAATATCCCATGGACTGAAAGGAGGAACTATCATGAAAACACTGCCGAAAGTATTCATTGTAGGTGAATCGGGAACCACAGGACTCCGTCTTCAGGACCGGCTGTCCGAAAGAAAAGATATAGAACTCCTCCATCTGCCGGAAGATAAAAGAAAAGATATCCCCACCATTCAAGCCTTCGCAAAAGAAGCAGATCTCATGTTCCTCTGCCTTCCCGACGCTGCCTCGAAAGAGGTGGTAGAGGCTGTGAAGGATATCCCCATCCGCATCCTTGACACCTCCACTGCCCACCGTACCGACGACGACTGGGTATATGGATTCCCGGAACTTTCCAAAGACCAGAAAGAAGCCATTTCCAAAGCGCAGAAAGTAGCCGTTCCCGGCTGCCATGCCAGCGGCGTTATTTCCATCCTCTACCCCCTGATCCATGCAGGCATCCTTCCCATCAACTATCCCCTCCACTGCTTCTCCCACACCGGCTACAGCGGCGGCGGAAAGAAAATGATTGCCCAGTACGATGAAGAAAAAGGAGCCGACTTCAAGGCGCCCCGGCAGTACGGCCTTTCCCAGAACCATAAGCACCTTCCGGAAATCATGAAAGTATGCCACCTCTGTGAAGCGCCCCTCTTTTCCCCGGTGGTGGACGACTTCTTCGAAGGCATGGAAGTCACCATCGGCTTCCACACCCACTTTCTCCAGCTGCCCTGCGGACTGCCCGGTGATATCGACACCGATGATTTTCATATGATTTTCAAAAAACATTATGAAAATTCCAAGCTCATTCACCTCTCCCCCCTGTCTCTGGAAGAGACAAACGGCCTCTTCCTCTCTGCCAATGAAAACGCAGGAAAAGACAGCCTCACCATCCATATCGCCGGCAACGATGACCGGGTCCTTGTCATTTCCACCTTCGACAACCTGGGCAAAGGCGCATCCGGCGCCGCCATCGAATGCATGAACCTCATGCTGGGTATGCCGGAAGAAACGGGACTGGTGCTGTGAAAGCGGCGAGCCGCTTTCACAGGGGTC
>ERZ779643.621-NODE-621-length-28443-cov-6.770079_pt1 | contig 28443 bp, 27 predicted proteins | sample MGYA00511564_ERZ779643 | MGnify/ENA primary metagenome ERZ779643 (study PRJEB29588, sample SAMEA2147114) | human gut metagenome | biome: human gut; feature: human-associated habitat; material: faeces | place: Denmark | collected 2008/2010 ... | reverse complement strand
CAACTGAGCTACATCGCCATAAAAAAGTAAGCAATATAAATATAACATAAAATTGCTTACTTGGCAATACATAATATTAATTTTTTTATTTTTTTTACACAAAATAATATTTTTTAACAAAAATAAGGCAATAGTTTTGAAATTTTAAGTTCAAAACTTATATCTAATGACTTAGAATAAGGCATTAGATACTTCGGAATAACCTTAGTTATGAAGAAGAAAAAAAGCAAAGAAATTAATTCTTTACTTTAAATTTAGTTCGAATTTAGAAACATATTTAACTAATACTGGTTTACCTCTTTTAATAACAAAGCAGAATTCATCATTAATTTGTTCTTTTAATTCAGGAGTTCTTTGAGATACTTTGAATGTATATTGGTCTCCTACTCCTTGGCCTATCCATATACCATCATTTGGATTAGCACATGTCTTATACCAGAAATCTAATTCTAACTTCTTATATTTATCTATACTATCCATTATTATAAAGTTAACTATGTCTAAGTCTTTTGATTTTTCAAATAATGTTCCTAACTTCTTCTTATTATCTGCAGATAATCTATTATTAAATGCTTCATAACCAAGAATTATTATAGTATTTCTCTTAATATCTTTTAAAGAAGACCTACTATAGTTATTCTTAATATATTCTTCATTCTTTGAAACAATATAATTATATAAGTTATCAAAATATTGATTAAAGTCATTATCTATATATTCAATATATTTCTTATAATTATCTTCAAATACAAAGTCTTCGGCATTTATCACTGTAAGTTTACTATAATTTAGATATAATAATTGATTAATAAATGGTTTAACAAACTTAAAGATAGAATTTATATCACTAGAAGATATACCATTAATTAAATTTCTCTTAAAGTCAAACTTAACTGCATTTAAACTTTGTTTTGCAATACCTATAATTACATTCTTATCATTAGTAATATCTTCTTTAATATTATTATAAGATACTACTTCAGGTAATACTGGTACTGGTCTTGCTCGTTCTTTCATTGCTTCTGAATGCTTAATACATAGTGATTTAACATAATCTTGTATTTTATCTTTTTCACATACAAAGGCAGTTTGAAATTCAAATATATCTTCTTTTCTAAATATTCCACGACCAAATATTTTTGATGGATAATTTTTCTTGACATTACCAAGTATTGCAGTATAATCATCATTACTATTTTGTTGCAATACGTATTCTTGGGTAAAGTTTTGTTTAAGTTTAAATCTTAATCCATTCGGAGTACTTACTGTTAATACAAAATATACTCCATATTTTGAACCATCTCTACTTAAAATAGTTAATATGTCATCATAGTCGGCATATGTTTCATGATATGCTTCAAAGTTATTTATTATTACTATTACTGATGGTACAGTTCTACCACTTCTTTTACAAAATGTGTCATAATCTCCATTATATTCAGAAAACATTTTCTTTCTTACTTCTACTATTGTATTTAACATTTTATATAAATTATTTAGTTTATCTTTATCATCAATATGAAGAATATCTCCTACTATTGGGGATTTTTTAAACATATTAAGTGATTCAGAACCAAAATCTATTATATAGTAATTTACTTCTTGTGGAGTATAATTTATCATCGAAGAATATAATACAGTTGTTATTAGGTTTTCTTTTCCTGATCCTGCTGAACCATATATTAAGGCATTACCTTCTTTGGATAGAGGTAAGGTTAAGATAAATTGTTGTTGCATTGTAGGAACATCAAATTCTCCAATTACAGGATTAATAACAAAGTTTTCTTTTTGATAATTATATTTCTTCATTAAATCATTAACATAAATAACATCTGGTATTTTTGCAAGCCATAAAGGTCTACATTTAATATTTTCTTCTTTGGCTATTACATCTAAATATTTAACGATATTTATTAATTCTTCACCTTGTGAAGGTCCTACTTCAACTTGTTTTCTAGTTTCAACATTCTTAATAACATTACCTATATTATCAATAAAGTTAATACTAGTATCTAGTTCCTTTCTTATCATTTCCGAAGGAATATATTGTCCTCCACACCATGCTGCTTGTCCTAAAACAAATATTTCATCAAATCCAACTTGGAAATAAAATCTACCTGTTTGTTTTAAATATGCTGCATCTGGTCTTTTAATTACTTCAGTACTATCTGATTTATCTTGTACTCTTAAACATATTCTAAATCTTGTGTTACTCCATATTTGAGGGTCTACTACTCCACTTGGTTTTTGTGTAGCTAGTATTAAATGTACTCCTAAACTACGACCAATACGGGCAGTACTTATTAATTGAGTCATAAATTCTGGTTGTTCTTTTTTTAATTCCGCGAACTCATCACTTATAATAAATAAATGTGATACTGGTTCATCAATTAAACCTTCACGATACATTTTTTGATATTTGTATATATCAATTGTACTTTCTCCACTCTTTTCACGGGCTATATTAAATAATCTTTGTCTTCTTTTAAGTTCACTTTCTATGGAAGACAAGCTTCTTTTTATTTCAATAGTATCAAGGTTTGTTATGGTACCTACTAAATGTGGTAATTTTAAGCCAATTGTATTATTTTCAAAGGCTCCCGCTAATCCACCACCTTTATAGTCAATTAAAATAAATTGTACTTCATAAGGATGATAGTTAATTGCCATAGATACAATAAATGTTATAATGAATTCTGATTTACCACTACCAGTCATACCTGCAATTAATCCATGTGGTCCGTGATATTTTTCATGTAAATCTAGTACTATTCTTTCTCCACTTTTACCTACTCCAACTGGAGCTGCTAAACTTAACATAGGATTATTCTTTTTCCATCTATTTAAAGCATTTAATTGTTCTATTTTACCTACATCATACATTTGTAAGAATCCTATTTTCTTAGGTAATTGTCCTTCTGCCTCTGACTCTATATCTATATGAATATTCGCTAACATTTTAGCACATTCATAACATTTATATTTTGTATTTAAATCTACTGCAAAAGTTTTAGCAGAGGAATTGACTTTATTTAAAAATAATTCTGCTTTTTCTTGGAACATATTTACAAAACATTTACATTGATCTGGTATATTAGTTATTTTTTCTGTTAAAATAATTAAACTAAATCCTAATTTTTCATTAGAATTTAATAACTTTTTCATAAAATCATAATTTCTAACTAATTTAAAATTATCTGTTACTAATAAGTATTGTGACTTTTTATTTAAAAATTTAACATCACTACTTGCTCTATCTGATAATTCTTTATCTAAATAATAGAATATTTCTTTATAATCATCGTTGTTTTCCCCAAAAAATCTAATTGATTTATCATTACTAAAACAATGTGGTAATATTCTTAAATAATCCCAGTTATGTGCTTTATCTTTATTGGTTAACATAACTATTTTTAAATCATCATAACTATGAAATGTCATTAATTGAATAAATAATTGTGACATATAAGAAGAAGTCTGATTTTTATTACCTACTATACCTATAACATTATTATCAATTAAAGATAATGGAATAGAAACATTTTCCATATTTTTAGGTTCTTTACCTAATTCCCTTGCTACTACTACTAAATCATCTTCCATAATAGAAAAGTGTTCTTCTGGATATTTAATTTCTATTTTCATTTCTTCAGAACCTATACCTAAGTTAACTGTTAGAAAATCATTGTCTCCAAGTCTACGTTCCCATAATCTTGTCATTTTAGATAAGATTATATTTTGACATTCCATTGTTGTGGGATAATTATCTATTAATATATTTCTTTGATTAGTTATTTCATTTCTAATTTCTTCTCTTTTTTCGTCAATATATCTACGATATTTTTCTTGACGCTCTTTTTCCATTTTTTCACGTTTTTTCTTTTCATATCTTCTACTAATCGTAGGCCATAATAATGTACCACACATCATTGCAGTACTTACTAGTAATGATGGAAGTGCTCTTTTTAATGATGTATTACCATCAGTTAAATTATTTAAGGCAGAAAAGGCACTAGTTAGTGACATCATACTCATAGTAAACATTGGTCCTACGGTAAGTATCCAGGGTCTATCATCTTCGGCAGGTTTTCCTGGGGGAGAATCTACATTAACTTGTAATGTTTCTATTTCTCTTAAAAATCTAGGCTTTTTATGAAAATTATCATCTTCATCATATAGAACCATATCAATTTCATCATCTGACTCAGTATATTCAGCATCAATAATATTTTTGTCATTAACAGCATTTAATTTAATATTAACTAAGTTAACTGGATTATTTATAATTAAAGATGTCATATTATTTTTTCTAGTAAATATTATCTTTAATCCCATAATAAATATAACGTCTCCATTAGTTAATTCTGTTGGACTAGATACCGACAAGTCATTTATATAAAGAATTGATTTTGGTGTTAAAATATATACGTTATTAACTAAACTAATTGTGGCATGTATATCTGAAATATTTACAGAATTATAAGATATATCACAATTAGTATTTTTACCTATAGTTATTTCTCTACCTTGTACTTCATTAATGCTATATGTTTGATATGTATTATCATATACTGGTGAACAATATAATATCATTACAGTATTTTTATGGATACTTTTTAAGATATAAAAATTATATAAATCTAATTCAGCCGAAGGAACTTGGGTATCATTTATGGTACAAAATACTTCATTGTTACTAACTATTTTCCACTTACCATTTGATTCTTCAATACTAATTAAATTCTTTTCATTACCTTGATCATCAATATCAGTAATCCAATAATTACCTTTAACTTTACTTGGTAAAATTAAATCACTAATTTTATCACTTTTAATTAATGACACCCTCATTTTTATTCCTCCTTGTAATAGTTAATCTTAACTATATTACTTACATATTATTAATTTCAGCATCTGCTTTTTGATATTCTTCAACCATTTTAGTTAAGTTATTAGAACATTCTTTTATATCTTCACTAAATATAGGAAATTTTTCTTTTAGACTGTCTAACTCTTCTTTTAGTCTTTGGGCAGATGTTCCAGACCAAAAGTTTTCATCTCCTATTTTATCTAATAAATCTCTTAATTCAACATTTAAAATCATATCCATATTTATTGCACAAGTATTTAATACTGATGCACAATTTAGTATTTGTTGATATGACAATTTAGTAAAATCCATTATTACCCTCCTTAATAAAAATCATTATTTCCATAAGATATACTTTGATATCTATTTGCTACTTTTTGAAGTAATAGTCCTATTTCATTTATACATAGTGCAAACTGTTTCATTTCTTTGCATTCATCTGTTAGTTTACCTAATACCTTAGTAGCATCTTCACCTTGCCAACAAGTACTAAGTTCATTTAAAACACTATTAATCTTTTCTACTATTTCTCCAAATTCATCACCTTTATTAAATATTTGACTTCCTAAGGTTATTACTTCATCATAATTAATGTTTAAACCGTTCATATACCCTCCTACATTAAAATTAATTTAGTACCATTTTTTATTCCACTATCTCTAACATATGTATTGTTATCATATATTTTGGAATTATCTTTATCATATATTTTAAAGTTCTCGATATTTGATACATTACCATCATTAAATTCTTCAACTGAACTAATAAGATATTTTTTTATTGTTCCTATTTTTTTATTGATAGGAATATATACATCATATTCTTGCTCAATTTCTGGAATATAAACTAAAACTAATATTTTATTCATTATCTTACTCCTATCGTACTATAGTAATTATACCATATTTTTAGATTATAAAGCAATAAGTTTTACTTAATTAATTTACTTTATTAACTTTTTTTGATATAATAGATACTCCAAGGAGGGATACTATGCATATTATTATTTTATCTGAAACACAGTATAGAAATTATTCTGCAGTTCATAGTAAAAGAAATTATAAGCAAACTGTTGAATATGCTAATATGATGAAAAATTACGGATATGATAAAATGTTTTTAGGTTTAGTAGATGACTCTAATAATGTAATTGGTGCTACTGTAATTTTAGAAAAGAAATTATTTGGTAAATATAATTATGGGTATGCTCCAAATGGATTTTTAATAGACTTTGATGATGCTATTTTATTAGAGAATTTTACTAAGTATTTAAAAGAATTTTTAAAAGAACTAAATTTTATTTATATATCACTTGATCCTAATTTTGCTTATAGAATATATGGTAAAAATAATATTGTATTAAAATGTTATCCCAATATAATTGATAATATGGAAAGTCTTGGATATATAAAAAAAGGATTTAATAGTAAGTTTAAAAAATATAATGCTATATTACATGTAAATGATATTAAGGAAACATATAATAGTTTTAATAGAAATACTAAAAGAAAATTACAAGATAATGATATATTTAATTTAGATATTTATAAAGAAAATAATATTGATAAATTTTATAGTATGGTTATTAAAAAAAGTATTAGAAATATTGATTATTATAGAAATATGTTAAATTATTTTAATGATGATAATACTAAGTTTGAAATATATTTTGCTAAATTAAATACAGATAAGTATTTAGATAAATGTAGAAATATTTTATATAAAGAAAAAGATGTTAATAGCAATTATCAAGATTTAATTAGGGATGTTACTATAAAGAAAACAGATAAATTAATTGATGATAAGATTAAATCTGATAAAATAATTAACAAATATAAATCAAAAGTAATTGAAGCTTCCAATATTAGTTCAAAATTTAATGGTAGTGTTGATGTTGCTACAATTGCTTTAATTAAACAAGGTAATACTGTTTATTTTATTGAGGAAGGATATGAAGATAAATTAAGGAACATATACTCTCTTAGTATATTAAAATGGGAATTAATTAAAAAGTTTTATAAGGAGGGTTATACTAACTTTAATTTAGGATTTATTCCCTTGAATATTAAGGATAGTAAATATAAAGGAATATATTTATCTAAGATTGGATTTTCTCCAAGAATATATGAATATAGTGGTAATTATGATTTGGTTATAAATAAAATTATTTATAGTGTATTATCTAAATTTAAGATGATAAAGTAAAAGATAATAATTTAGTAATGTCTAAACTATTATCTTTTTTAATATATTTTATTTTTTATATCTATAAAATAGATACTGTCTTTATCTATATCATCACAAGTATAATTATCTATACTACCACATTCATTATATTTATCTATAATATTTGTTATATTAGTATACTCACTATAATTATCAGTTATTTCTAAGTCAGTGGTATTGGCAAATTCATTTATTTTGGTTATTGTGCCATCTTCTTTTACTAAGAAATAATTATATTCATTTTCATTTATTTTTACTTCTTTTATAAATAAGTATTTGCCTGTTAAAACACATCCAGTTGGATATCTTTTTATATATTTACTATTTTCATAAAAGTATATTGTTACTCTTCCTTCTTTAGTAATAGATATACTTTTTATTTTTCTATCAGATTCCTTTATAAAATTATTATTACTAAATATTTCATTTGAGTTTATTATATTATCCTTCATAGTAGCTTTATATTTATTTACAAATTCTATATAGGTTGATGCAGTTATATCTTTAATATCTGGTTTTTCACTACTTCCTTTTGATTTATATATAATAATGTATCCAACTGATAGAGAAATTAGTAATATTACTAATATTACTATTGTTAAAATTTCTATTTTTTTATTATTCATCTATAACACTTCCTATAATAATATTAAACTATTTTAGTAAATAAATCAATAGAAAAAGAAAAAAAGAACTAGTTTGAACTAGTTACTTTTTATTTTAATTATTCAATGATTTCTGTTACTTTACCAGCACCAACTGTGTGTCCACCTTCACGAATTGAGAATTCAGTTCCGTTTTCAACAGCGATTGGAGCGATTAATTCAACAGTGATTGATACGTTATCTCCAGGCATAACCATTTCAGTTCCTTCTGGTAATGTAATTACACCAGTAACATCTGTAGTTCTGAAATAGAATTGTGGTCTGTAGTTACTGAAGAATGGAGTATGTCTTCCACCTTCTTCTTTAGATAGAACATAAACTTCTGCTTTGAATTTTTTATGTGGATGAACACTTCCTGGTTTAGCAAGAACTTGTCCTCTTTCAACATCTTCACGAGCAATACCACGTAATAATACACCAGCATTATCTCCTGCTTCAGCAAAGTCAAGTTGTTTTCTGAACATTTCAATACCAGTAACAACAGTTTTCTTAGTATCTTTTAATCCAACGATTTCAACTTCGTCGTTAAGTTTTAACATACCACGTTCAACACGTCCTGTAACAACTGTTCCACGACCAGTGATTGTGAATACGTCTTCAATGCTCATTAAGAATGGTTTGTCGTTATCTCTTACTGGAGTTGGAATCCATTCATCAACAGCATTCATTAAGTCTTCAATTGCTTTTACAGCTTCAGGATCTCCTTCAAGAGCTTTTAATGCAGATCCTCTGATTACTGGAGTATTATCTCCATCATAACCATATTCAGTTAATAATTCTCTGATTTCCATTTCAACTAAGTCAAGTAATTCAGGATCATCAACTTGGTCACATTTGTTCATAAATACAACCATTCTAGGAACTCCAACTTGTCTTGATAGTAAGATGTGTTCTCTTGTTTGAGCCATAGGTCCATCAGTTGCAGCAATAACTAAGATTGCTCCATCCATTTGAGCTGCACCAGTAATCATGTTCTTTACATAGTCAGCGTGTCCTGGACAGTCAACGTGAGCATAGTGTCTTTTATCAGTTTGATACTCAACGTGAGCAGTATTAATTGTAATACCTCTTTCTCTTTCTTCTGGAGCTTTATCGATATTTGCATAATCAACGAATTCTGCTCCACCTTTAGCGGCTAAAACTTTAGTAATAGCAGCAGTTAATGTAGTTTTACCATGGTCAACGTGGCCAATTGTACCAATGTTAACATGTGGTTTACTACGATCAAATTTAGCTTTTGCCATATTAATTTTCCTCTCTTTCTTAAATATTACTATTATATTGTACCAAATTTTAGAAATATTTCAAGACTTTTAGATAATTATTTCTAATTTCCACCGTTTTTCTTGATTATTTCTTCAGCAATTGATTTTGGCACTTCTTCATAATGGTCAAGTTCCATTACGTAATTACCTCTACCTTGTGTAGAACTTCTTAAACTTGTTGCATAACCAAACATTTCAGCAAGTGGAACCATTGCAGTAAATGCTATTGCATTTCCTCTTGATTCTTGTCCTTGTGGTTTACCACGTCTTGCTGTAAGGTCTCCGATTACAGCACCAGTATATTCATCTGGAGCAGTTACTACAACCTTCATTATTGGTTCAAGTAAGACAGGTTTACATTTATTTTTAGCTTCTTTTAAAGCAAGTGATGCTGCAATTTTGAATGCCATTTCAGATGAGTCAACATCGTGATATGATCCATCAAATAATGTTGCTTTAACATCTACCATTGGATAACCTGCTAAGATACCTGTAGATAATGCTTCTTGTAATCCTTTATCAATTACAGAGATATATTCTCTTGGTACTACACCACCAACGATATTGTCAACAAATTCATATCCTTTGCCTGGGTTTGGTTCAAATCTAATCCAAACGTGTCCGTATTGTCCACGACCACCAGATTGTTTAATATGTTTTCCTTCACATTCACCAGCTTGAGTTAAAGTTTCACGGTATGCAACCATTGGAGCACCAACTGTTGCTTCTACGTTGAATTCTCTTCTCATTCTGTCTACTATAATATCAAGGTGTAATTCACCCATTCCAGATATTGTAGTTTGGCCTGTTTCAGGATCAGTACGCATTCTAAATGTTGGATCTTCTTCAGCAAGTTTTTGTAATGCAATGCCCATTTTTTCTTGGTCTGCTTTTGTCTTTGGTTCAACTGCTTGTGTAATAACTGGTTCTGGGAATTCCATACCTTTCATTATTACTGGATTTTTTTCATCACATAATGTATCAGCAGTTGTTGTATTTTTAAGTCCAACAGCAGCACCAATTTCACCTGCATATATTTCAGGAATTTCTTCTCTGTGATTTGCATGCATTAATAATATTCTACCAATTCTTTCTTTAACATTCTTTGTAGAGTTTAATACATATGATCCACTCTTTAATGTTCCAGAGTAAACTCTGAAGAAAGTTAATCTTCCTACGAATGGGTCAGTAGCAATTTTGAATGCTAAAGCAGTGAATGGTTCAGAATCAGATGGATGTCTAAGAACTACTTCTCCTTTAGAATTTGTACATTCTATTGAAGCAATATCAGTAGGAGCTGGTAAATAGTCTACAACAGCATCAAGTAATAACTTAACACCTTTGTTTCCTAGAGCAGATCCACACATGAATGGGAAGAATTCTGCATCAAGTGTTCCTCTTCTGATAGCTCTTTTTAACATTTCAATTGTGATTTCTTTACCTTCAAGGTAGTTCATCATTAATTCTTCATCATAATCTGCTACTGCTTCAATTAATATATTTCTATATTCATTTGCTTTATCTACCATATCAGCAGGTATTTCAATTTCAGTAGCATTTTCTTCTGGCTTACCATCATAATGATATGCCTTCATTGTTACTAGGTCTATTACACCATTGAATTCGCTTTCAGCACCAATTGGAAGTTCGATAGCAGCAGTTTTAGCACCTAATCTGCTTCCAACAGTACCTAAACTCATATAAAAGTCTGCTCCTAGTTTATCCATTTTATTAGAGAATATTATTCTAGGTACTTTATATTCGTTTGCTTGTCTCCAAACAGTTTCACTTTGTGGTTCAACACCGGCATTTGAGTCAAGTAGTAAAACAGCACCATCTAGTACTCTTAAACTTCTTTGAACTTCAATTGTAAAGTCAACGTGACCTGGAGTATCTATAATATTGAATCTATGTCCTTTCCAGAATGCAGTAGTTGCAGCAGAAGTAATAGTTATACCACGTTCTTGTTCTTGTTCCATCCAGTCCATTTGTGATTCACCATCATGTGTTTCACCAATTTTGTGAATTTTACCAGTGTGGTATAAAATTCTTTCTGTACAAGTAGTTTTACCTGCATCTATATGGGCCATAATTCCAATATTTCTTGTCATCTCTAAGCTTATTTTACGAGCCATATATTATTTTCCTTTCTTATTACCATCTATAATGAGCAAATGCTTTATTAGCTTCTGCCATCTTATGAGTATCTTCTTTCTTCTTAACACTAGCACCTATACCATTAGATGCATCAATTATTTCATTTGCTAAATTTTCAGCCATAGAATGACCATTTCTTAATCTAGCATATTGTGTTAACCAACGAAATGCTAAAGCAATAGCACGATCTGATTTAACTTCAACTGGAACTTGGTAATTTGCTCCACCTACTCTTCTTGATTTAACTTCTAAAGCAGGTTTAATATTTTCCATAGCCTTATTGAATGTAACCATTGGATCTTCGTTAGTTTTTTCTTTTATTATATCAAATGCGTCATATACGATTTTTTGAGCAGTACCTTTCTTACCATCATTCATAATTTGATTGATAAGTTTAGTAACTATCTTAGAATTATATATTGCATCTGGCAATACATCTCTTTTAACTGCACGTCTTTTTCTCATTGTAATCCTCCTTTCATTAGAGTAATTTTATTTATTCTTAATTTTTATTTTTTAGGTCTTTTTGCACCATATTTAGAACGTCCTTGCATTCTATTTTGAACTCCAGCAGTATCTAGTGTACCACGAATAATGTGATATCTAACACCGATTAAGTCCTTAACACGTCCACCTCTTATAAGTACAACACTATGTTCTTGTAAGTTATGTCCGATTCCTGGAATATAGCAAGTAACTTCCATACCATTAGATAATCTAACACGAGCATATTTACGTAATGCTGAGTTTGGTTTCTTTGGTGTCATTGTTCCAACACGAGTACATACTCCTCTTTTTTGTGGAGCATTTAACTTAGTTTGTTTCTTTTGAATTGTGTTTACTCCAATGTTTAGTACAGGAGATTTACTTTTGTATTTTTTACTTCCTCTTCCTTTTCTAACTATTTGATTAATTGTAGGCATTATAGTCCTCCTTTCTTACACATATCCTGGTGTTTCATTTTTTACATTAAATATAAGTTTTGTGCATAACAAAACCTAAATTTCATGAACAATGATAATATATCAAATATTTTATTGGTTGTCAATATTTTATTAATATTTTATGAAAAAAACTTACAAATATAATAATTTGTAAAGTTATTTAACTAGTCTTTTTATTTGTTCTTCTAATAAGTCATTATTTCTTGGACTATTTCTATATTTTTCATCATAAATTTTACTTGCTATTTTAGGTACATCTTTTTCATGATTCTTAACTAAATTACCAATACTTTTAATTAATTCATTATTTGAATTAGGTAAATTATATTTAGAAGTATCAATATTCTCAAATAACATTAATTTCGATATATAATTATTTAATTCAATTGAATATAATTTACTATTTGTTTTAGTGAAATATATGTTACCTGGTAATACAACACCAGACTCTTGTAATAAAAATAATGAAGAATTTAATATATTAGGCATATTTTCTATATTAAAGTCTATTTTTTTATTATACATTGTTTCATATAATTTAACTATATATAATTCTTCATAACTTAAACGTTGGATAAAATTAATTGAATTATTATTTAGAATTTTTAAAAGTGTTAGTTCACTATTAAAATATTCACTAGTTTTATTTTTTTCTAATAAATCTATACTTCCGTTAAATTTAGAATTAATTCCTGAACTATAATAATAATCAAATGTTATTTCAGAGTTATTTTCTAATTCTTTTGTACTAGAATATTTAATTAATTTATTATTCTTATATTTTACTAAAGAGTTTATTTTATTTTTATTAACGCATGTTAATTTTAAGTCTATTTCTTTATAATCTTTAAATATTGTTCTAATTATAGATACTGCTTCATGTATACTTGTATTATAACTTAAGTTATTCATACATCTATCTAATATATTAAATTTTTCTTTGATAATTTTTTCATCTTCTGTTTCATAAGTTAAATCTACAATTATATATTTTTCATTTCCTTTAAAATACTTTTTATTTATTTTAATTCTATTTTCTCTCATTTTAAACCTCCCTAAAAATAATAATTATGTTGTTTTTCTTCTTTTATTGTAGTAGTCTTGTCATGGCCTGGATAAATAATTGTATTATCAGGTAAAGTCTTTATTTTACTAATACTTTCTAGCATTTCATTAAAGTTACCTGTTGGTAAATCACATCTACCTATATTATGATAAAAGATAAAGTCTCCACAAAATAGATAATTATATTCTTTAAAGTAATAACTTACTGAGTCACTTGAATGACCTGGATTAAAGATTACATTAAATTTAAATTTATCTATGTTATATTCTTGTTCTTTTAGATTATCATAGCTATAGATATCAATATTTTCAAAATATTTTAATGCTCCAATATGATCAGAATGTTTATGAGTAATTAAGATTGCTAATACTTCTCTATTATTAATAACTTTATTAATTTTTTCAAATTCATCACCTGGATCTATTACAATAACTTTATCATCAATAGATAATATATAAGTATTCTCTTGCAAGATACCTACTTTTAAAATATCTACTTGCATTATCTACCTCGTCCTTTTTTTTCTTCATTGTTTTCTTCATTAAAATATAAATAATTCATTTGTTTTTGTTTTATAGAGAATAATCTAAATCTAAGTTCATTAATAATTAATTGTAATTTTTTTAAACTAAGATTAGCATATTCTTGTCCTAGATATTTTAAATAATTATTTATAATTGTTAATTTTAATCTTTCACATTCTACTAAAGTTTCTCTAATAGCATCTCCACTAGTATCATCATCATCTAATTCATTTAATTTATTAAGTAAATGTCTTAATTTTAATTCTAGTTTTTTCTTGATTAGTTTTTCTGTTAAAGTTGGGGATACAAATACTATTTTACTTACTTCGATTGCATCTTCTTTTTTAGTTTTTGGAGTTATTTTATAACCATCTATTTTGTTATATTCCATATATACTATTTCTTTTGTTTCATTATCTCTTGATACATAATAATTAATATTTTTCATTGTTATTCTCCTTTAACTAAATCATTTCTTTTTTCTTTTGTAACCCTTTTTCTTTCTTCTAATCGATATTTATTTATATTTTCATGATGACCACTTAATAATATCTCTGGTACTTTCATACCACGAAATACTGCAGGTCTAGTATAGACTGGATAATCTAACAAGTTGTCAGTAAAACTTTCTGATTCTAAACTACCATCTGTTATTACACCATCAATTAATCTTACGATAGAATCTGTTATTACCATTGCAGGTAATTCTCCCCCAGTTAAAACATAATCTCCAATAGAATATTCCATATCTACGATTGTTTTAATTCTTTCATCAAATCCTTCGTAATGGCCACATAATAGTATTAGATGTTTATATTCTTTTAATTTAACTGCTTCACTTTGTTTATATACTTTACCTGATGGAGTTAACATTATAACAATACTATCTTCTTTTTTTATTGCTTCGATGGCATTAAATATTGGTTCACACATTAATACCATACCTGATCCTCCGCCAAACTGATAATCATCAACTTGTCTATTACTAAATGGTGAATAATCTCTAATATTATGGATATTTATTTGTACTTTTTCTTTATCAATGGCACGTTTTATAATTGATTCATTAATGAATCCCTCGAACATCGAAGGAAATAATGTAAGTATATCTATGATCATTATATTAATCCTTCGATATCTTTAATAAATATTTCTTTTTTTTCTAAATCAATATTATCTATTATACCATTTGATAAAGGAATTAGTTTGTATTTATCATCAGTTTTTACCTTTAACATTTTACTACTTGGATATTTTTCTATTCCTATTACACTAAGATTAGGTATACCATTATATATAACATTAAATCCTATTAAGTCTTCATCTAGGAATTCTTCTTTGGCTAGTATTAAATCATCGCCATTAATAAATACATAGTCTCCTTTATATTTTAATACTTCATTTATATTTGTATAACCAATTAAGGTAATCATATCAAATGATTTATGTACTCTATATGTATTTATAATTTCTTTATTTTTTTCTTTACCTATATAAATAGGAAATCCATTTTTAAATATTCTATCTTTATATTTAAAATCTGATATTATTTTTAATTCTCCTTTTATACCATGAGTATTTACAATTCTACCTATTCTTATAAATTTCATTATTTATTCCCCATTTCATACATTAATATTGATGCTGCTACTCCTGCATTTAAACTTTCACAGTTATTATTCATTTTTATATATAAATATTTATCACATCGTTTTGAGATATTATCACTTATACCAGTACCTTCATTACCTATAATTAAAGCAAATTTATTTGTATTATTTATTTCTTTTACATCATTTCCGTTATCTACTTTTGTACCATAAATAGTATAATTATTATTTTTTAATTCATTAATTACATTAGTTAAATCTTGTCTTAATATATTAATATTAAATAACATTCCTTGGGTTGATCTAAGTACTTTAGAATTATATAAGTCTACAGTATCATTACTTAGAATAATTGTATCAAAATTAAATGCTACTGCACTTCGTATTATTGTACCTAAGTTACCTGGATCTTGTAGTCTATCTAATAATAATATTTTATTACCAGAAATAGTACTCTCTTTTTTATAAACTATAGCCATAATTTTAGGAATACTTGGATTATCACTTAATTTTTTCATTACTTCATTACTTACGATAATATGTTTTATATCTGTTTCATAACTAAAGTCTTCCCTAATAATAATAGTATCTATTATATCATATTTTAATGCTTCGGTAACTAAATGCAAGCCTTCGATTAAATATTTATTTGATTTATCACGATATTTCTTTTCATTTAGTTTAGATATTTCTTTTATATATTCATTATTAATACTAGTTATATGCATATAATCAAACTTCTTTCAAGTAATATTTTATCATAAAATATAAGTAATTACCATACTTTAAATATAATTTTATTATTTTATTCCTTTTCATAACATACGTTATTCCAAGGTTTTTTAATAACTTATAAATAAGTTATTAAAAAATAGTTTTGAGCTTGTAATCTCAAAACTTAATTATTTAATATTTCAATAATTGTATCTTTTACTGAATTCCAGGTGTTTTTTAAACTATCATAACTTAAAATATCATAAACTTTATCAAATTTAGTCCAAATAACATCATGTGTATCTTCACTTTGATTATTACTTTTTCCTTTGTCTATTGCAAAAAACATATAGCAAATACATTCTTCATTCTTTGGAGTAATATATTCTTCGATAAAAGGAGGATATTTATCTATTATATATGCTACTCTTTTTGTTTCTTCGGCAGTTTCTCTTATAGCAGTTTCTTTTAAAGATTCATTTTTTTCTACATGTCCTTTAGGAAATGAATAATCATTATGTTTTTTTCTATAAATTAACGCAATTTCTTTTGTTTCTTTTTTTATTAAGAAACATCCAGCTTTTTTAGTAACCATATTTTTTCTCCTTATATAAAATTTATTTTTTATTATGTACCTAAATTATAATATAAGTAATGATAGTATTCAAGATACTTTAATATTATTTTTTAAGTATTATTAATTATTTTGCACAATATTTCACCAATGAAAAAAAGTGAGGTGTTAACTCGCTTAATTAGACAAAGATTTAGCAAGTCTTTTTACTTCATTTACTGGCATATCAGATACTTCACTTATTAATTCATAGGACATATTTTTTCTTAACATATTATTTACTATATTTTCTTTTGTTTCCACTGTTCCTTGCTCTTTTCCAATAGCAATACCATCTTTTCTTCCAAGTTCAAGACTATCTTGTAATTCTCTTTCTATTATTTCTTTTTCTTTCTCTGCAGCTATATAATCATAACGTTCTTTACTCCACATTTCTCCTACTGCAAATCCATTAATATTCATACTTATCATCCTCCTTAATATATCATCTGCATCTTTCTTAGAAAATATATCTAACATCATTAAATAAAATTCTTTAAAAGACTTACTAATTAGCGATGCTAATATTACTACTTCTTCCGTTCTTATACCTAGATTATAATATAAGTAATAATAGTATTCAAGATACTTTAAGACAATTCTTTTATTTTTTGTATAAATTTTGCTTGATTTTTCACCAGTTTCATATATACTTTCATTTATATATCTTTTAAATCTCTTTTCAAATGGATTTAGATTTAGTTGATATACTTGATATTCTTTTATTTCACTATAATCAGTACCGCTTTTATAACAGGTTCCATATAGTTTATCAGCATATGCCAAATTTCTTTCTGAACAACTCTCAAAATATCTACTGTTACATTCAATATCAATAGTAATATATTTACCTATATGAAATAAAATATCTACATCCTTAAAATATTCTTCACTATTTTCTTTTGGTAATTCTGTACTATCAAACTTAATATCTTTTACTTTAACTTTTAAACCCAAAGTAACATTTACTAATTTACATAAAAACTTAGGATTTTCTCTTAGAAATCTTTTAAAGTACCAGTCTTTCATAATTGGAAAGAACTTATCTTCTTTATCTAGTTTTTCTAAATGCTCTATAGTAATTTCTTTATTCATAAACTTTCACCTCCTTCATAAAAAACATTAGCATATTTAAATATTTTTTACAAATAGGTATTTTCCTTTTTTAAGTAGAAAATAATGAACAAAAAAAGTTTTTCTCTCTAAGGACAAAATTTCTTTTTGTTATAACATATGTGTTATAACCGCTGATTTAAAAACCTTTTTTACCCTTTTTGCTAATTTTACACAAATTTTACATATTTTTTATTTTTATGTTCTTTGAAATGAAAAAGATATAACTTTATTTATTATTATTGAAATAAGCACTTTTTTATGTTAAAATTTAATTAAAGATAAGGAGTAAAGAATTTTTATGAAAAGAACTTATAAAATAATTATGCTTATATTTATTTGTATTATGATATTAATGTTAGAATATAAGATATTTTTATTAATGATATATAAGAAATCTCACGATATTTCTAAGCGTTTTAAGGAACAAGTAAAAATTTCAGATATTGAAAACACTGCAATATATAAAAATAATAATGTGGATAAAAAAATTTATATAAGCAAAACAGGTAATAATTTTGCATTTAAAACTAACTTAGAAAAGTTTGGATATATTAATAAAGAAAATTATATTGATAATATCTATTTTCTTAATGGTGATGATAAAACAATAATTAGTATAAATAATTCAACAAATCTTTATAATTTATGTAATATAGCAACAGCACAAAATATTGCTGAAGAAACTAATGTTTTAGCACTTTTTATGATGATAAATCCTAAAAGACTTTTGAAAAAGTATGATGTTAATAGTGAAGCTGATTTATTTAATGCAATGGTTGATGAAATTGGAAATGATGTTAGTATCTTTAATAGTAATGATTATATTAGATATAGTTTTTTTATAAGTTTTATAAATATTTTTAGTTTTCCAAACACTAGTAATGCCAATAAAATATATACCATAAGTGGTGACTATGATGGATACTTTTTTGAACATCCCATAAGTAAAGATAGTAATGGTGGATATCAAGCACATATTTGCACTGAAAAAAATAGTTTTAATTGTATAAATATAATTTTTTTAAACAAAGAATATTTTACTTATGATAAAGTAATTGAATTGATTAGTAGAATTGAAGTTATTGAAGAGTAACTTCTTTTTTATTCTAAATAAAAAACTAATACATTTTAAGTATTAGTCATTTCATTTATTTAAACTCTTTCTTAATGTTTTAGCACATTTTCTACACATAGATTTATAATTAAAATCTTTACCATCTATTTCTACTTGTTTTCCTTCGAATACAGGAACCCATTCTTTGGTAAATCTAATATTACATATAGAAGGTCTACCGCAACTACAAGTTTTATTTATTTCTTCTCTTATATCTGCGATTGCAAATAATTTTTCTCCACCTGGAAATAATTGATTTAAAAAGTCTGTTCTTATTCCATAGCAAATAACAGGTATCTCTAAGTAATCTACTACATCAGATAATTCTTCGATTTGTTTTGGAGTTAAAAATTGTGCTTCATCTACTAATATATAATCTAAATTATGCTCAATAATAAAGTTAGCAATAGTTAAATAAATATTATCATTTTTATCTACTAGAAAATCTACTTTATTAGATTGATTATCTCTTGCAATTATTCTATCATCGCCTTTATCATCTAATTTAGGTTTCATAATTATTACTTCTTTTCCATCTTCTTTATATGAATAATAGTTTTTTTGTAAATCTCTTGTTTTACCTGCGCCCATTACTCCATATCTAAAATATAACTTTGCTTCAATCATTTTACTTCTCCTTACTTTTCTTTTGCTCTTGGATGACAAGAATCAAAAACTTTTCTTATTTGTTCATTTGTAACATGAGTATATATACTAGTAGTATTAATACTTTCATGTCCTAATAATTCTTTTACAGTCATTAAATCTGCTCCATTATTTAACATAGTAGTAGCAAATGTATGTCTAATCATATGAGGGTATATTTGTTCTATAGATGTACCAATAGTTAAGTTATTTAATATATTTCTTATCATTCTAGTAGAAAGTTTATTACCAAATTTATTTAATAATAAATATTCACTATTATTTTTATCTAATTTTCTTCTTGTATTATTTAGATATTTATTTAATAACTTACTACAATTATCTTCATAATAAACTATTCTTTCTTTACTACCCTTACCTAATATTTTAATACTTTTATTATATTTATCTATATCCTTTAATTTTATATTAACAAGTTCACTAACTCTAAGTCCTGTTACATAAAGAAGTTCTACGATTAACTTATTTCTTTCTCCATATAAAGTTACTTCATTAGTATTATCTAATACTTTATCTATTTCACTTGTTTTTAAATAATGAGGTAAACTTCTTATTTTCTTAGGATTATGTACATCAGTAAAATAATTAATTTTAATAATATCATGATTATATAAATAATTATAGAAACTTCTTACTCCACTTAATTTTCTAGATATAGTATTTTTATTATAAGATTTATCATATAAATAATTTAAATATTTCTTTATATCCTCTTCATTTATATCTATAATATTATTATTAAGTACACTTGCTAATTCTTTTAAATCATCTTGATATGATATTATTGTATTATCCGAATGTTTCTTTACACTTTTTAAATATTCTAAAAATTTGTCAATATAATTCATTTCTTATGTCCTTTTGATTTCATAGACAAATATTCTTCATGATCATAATAATTAGGTTCTAATTCGTTAGATTTAATTTTAGATAATATTATATCTGTATCATTATCATATGAAGTAGCATTATCAATTAAATCTTTTAAATAGTCAGTGTCTTCTTTTTTATCTAGGATTAATTTAATTCTACCATGATTTAATAATTCAAAATAAATATTTCTTATTTTAGAATAATCTTTCAAAGTATTTTTTAAATGAAACAATAATTCTTTTTCAGTTATATTAAATATATTTCTTCCAATAAATGATGGTAAATTAGCTAAATAACTATATTTAATTCTAATTTTATCTTCCAATAAATATTTATAATACATATCACATAACATATTTATTTCAGGTATAACATTACTACTATAAACAATATCATTTATAGTATTACCATTTGATGTTTGAATAGTTATATTTCTTAAATGAATGTTATTTTTTTTATTATATTTATTTACTAAATCTTTATAATTATTAAACATTGAAGTAAAACAATCTAATTCAAATAATGTATTTGTTTCATAAATAATTACTTTCTTATTATCATTAGTAATACCTATTAATAATTGTTTCATACTACACTTCCTATCAATATAAGTATATAATAAATTCATTAGTATTTCAAGTAAATAAAACTAGTAGTTAACAAAAAAGTTTTGAACATATGTAATTTCAAAACCTTTATTTCTTATACTTTTAATGTAAAAAATTTAGTATTATTATTTGTATATCTTGGTATTAAGACATATTACAAAATAACTTTATAATATACATAATATGTTAATATAAATGTAAGTGATAAACATACTGCATTTAAATATAATTTAATATTATTATTAATATTTAACTCTTTATTTATATTTATAGTTAATATTGATAATGAATAAATAATAAATATTATATTAAGAACTATTTTTAGATCATAAAATAACAAACTAAGAAATGGTGTTATTATGAATACTCCAATTATAAAGGGATAAATGGAGTAACATACAATATTACTTATTTTCTTAAATCCTATTCTTTTGTTTACTATTAATGATGCAAAATAATAGATAATTATAATACCTAAAAGAATACCTGCATATATAAATAAATCTTTTAGTAATAAATCGACATAATTTAGATTTGATAAATTTTTAATATTAAATTCTCTTATTATTTTACCTGTATATAAATCTACATTAATCTTCCATATATTATTTACCATTGTATTAATTAAATTACCTATTGTTAACGAAATGATTGTGATAATAATTAGTAAAAAGTTTTTATTTTGATTTATATAATTTATTTCTGTTATTGGTTTAATTAATAATTTAAATATATTTGTTTTTTTATTTGGATCATAAGTTACTTCCGTATCTTTTTTTGTTGTTTTTTTATTAATTAAACTTTCATCTACTAAATTATTTTTTATTGAATCATACTTACTATTATTATTTGTTAATATTTCACTTATGTTTATATTACTATTTGAACTTCTTATGGTATTATCACTTAATATATTTCCACATACTGAACAATATATATCATTATCATTATTTATATGCCCACATTTAATACATTTCATATTTTATCATTCCTATTCCATTAAAATAATATCATAAATAATAATATTTGTAAATATAATTAAATAAATTAAAACTTTTTAGCAATAAGCATTGACAATTGCTAAAAATGTGTTATAATGTATATAGTTTAAGAAAGGAAGTGTTATTATGAATATGAATTTTGAAGATGAAAATGTTAATGTTTTAGAAAAATATGGTCGTGATATTACTCAAAGTGCCAAAGAAGGAAAAATAGATCCTGTTATTGGCAGAGATGAGGAAATAAGAAGTATTACTAGAATATTATCTAGAAAAACTAAAAATAATCCCGTATTAATTGGTGAAGCCGGTGTTGGTAAAACTGCTATTGTTGAAGGACTTGCTACTCGTATTGTTAGTGGAGATGTACCAAATAATTTAAAAGATAAAACTATTTGGGAACTTGATTTAGCTGCCTTAGTTGCAGGAGCAAAATACCGTGGTGAGTTTGAAGAAAGACTTAAAAAAGTTATTGATGAAGTTAAAAAATCTGAAGGTAATATAATTATGTTTATTGATGAAATACACATGATTGTAGGAAATAATGCTGAAGGTGCAATGGATGTTGGTAATATTTTAAAGCCTGCTTTAGCAAGAAGTGAAATTCATTGTATAGGTGCTACTACATTAAATGAATATAGAAAATATATTGAAAAAGATAGTGCTCTTGAAAGAAGATTCCAAAAAGTTATGATTAATCCTCCAACTGTTAGTGATACAATTACAATACTAAGAGGACTTAAAAATAAATTTGAATTATATCATGGAGTTAATATTAAAGATAGAGCTTTAGTAGCGGCTGCAACACTATCTGATAGATATATTACTGATAGATTCTTACCTGATAAAGCAATTGATTTAATTGATGAAGCTTGTGCTACTATTAAGGTTCAAATGAATTCTGTTCCTGAAAAACTTGATACTTTAACTCGCGAAATTATGCAACTAGAAATTGAAAAGCAAGCTTTAAAGAAGGAAAAAGATGAAATAAGTTTAAATAGACTTGAAGAAATAAATAAATCTATTACTACTATGAAAGAAGAAGAAAATGCTCTTAGAATTAAATGGGAAAATGAAAAAAATATTAATACTAAGATTAAAAATAAAAAAGAGGAACTTGATAGAGCAAGATTTAAATTATCTACTTATGAAAATAATTATGATTTAGAAAATGCTGCTAAATATGCTCATGGTATTATACCTAATTTGGAAAAAGAACTTAGTTTATTACAATTAGAAAATACTTCTGATATATTATCTGATACTGTTGACGAAGAAGATATTGCTAAGATTATTTCTAAATGGACAAATATTCCTATTTCTAAGTTAGTGGGTAGTGAAAGAGATAAATTATTATCTTTGGAAGAAAATTTAAAGAAGCGTGTTTTAGGTCAAGATAATGCTTGTAAGTTAGTAAGTGAAGCAATTATTAGAGCAAGAAGTGGTATAAAAGATCCTACTAAACCTATTGGTTCATTTATATTCCTAGGACCTACTGGTGTTGGTAAAACCGAAATTGCTAAGGCTTTAGCATATGAATTATTTGATGATGAAAAACATATGATTAGATTTGATATGAGTGAATATATGGAAAGTCATTCAGTTGCTAAATTAATTGGTGCTCCTCCAGGATATGTTGGTTATGATGAAGCAGGTGCTCTAACAGAAAAAGTAAGAAGAAATCCCTACTCTATAATCTTATTTGATGAAATAGAAAAAGCACATAAAGATGTACTTAATATATTACTTCAAATACTTGATGATGGTAGAATTACTGATAATCATGGTAAATTAGTAGACTTTAAAAATACTATTATTATAATGACTTCAAATATCGGGTCAGATTTAATACTTGATGGTAAAATGCAAGAAGTTAAAGATGAACTAAAACATTACTTTAAACCTGAATTTTTAAATAGAATTGATGAAATAATAACATTTAATTATTTAACAAAAGATATAATTAGAGGTATTATAGTTAAATCTATTAAAGAAATTGAAGAAAGATTAGTTAATATTAAGATAAATATCACAGATAAAGCAATTGATAATATTATAGATAACTCTTATGATGTTAATTATGGCGCTAGAGTTGTTAAAAGATATATTCAAAGAAATATTGAAACAATGTTAGCAAATAATATTATTAGGGGTACAATAAATCCAAATACTACAATTACTATTGATGTAGAAAATAATAATTTTGTGATAAAAGATTAATTTAATTAGTCTTTTTTCTTTTTATGTGTTATACTTATAGTAAGGGAGGAATAAATAATGGCTACATTTTTTAAAGATACAAATGATGATACAATAAAAAGAGTTGCCGAAGATATAGCAAAAGCTTTTATAACTAAGGGTATCAATGATAATCAACTTACTGATATTAATGCTGCAGCTGCATGTTACGTTGAATTTTATAATCATTCTGTTGAAGCTTTATTAATGCAAAGAGAAAATGAACAAAAAAAAGAATTTGAAAGAAGTCAAAATCTTAGTTTTAGATAAAAAAAAGTATTATAGAAAAATCTATAATATTTTTATTTTAATTTATTAACTAAATCTTTAAATTGATTGCCACGATCTGCAAAATTTTTAAACATATCAAAACTTGCAGAAGCTGGGCTAAATAATACTATTTCTCCAGGAATTGCTACTTCTTTTGCTTTATCTACTACTTCTTGTAATGTGTTACATTTATATATTTCTATATTTGGATTCATAACTGAAGTGGTAACTGCGTTATATATTTTTTCTTTAGTATCTCCCATCAAGATTAACTTTGTAACTTTATCTAAAATAGGTTTTGCTATATTAGTATAATCTAAATGTTTATCATATCCTCCTGCTATTAAAACTATTTTTTCATCATAAGAATATAATCCTGCTATTGTACGAGTGGGAGAACTACTAACGGAATCATTATACCATTTTACATTATTTATTTCTCTTACAAATTCTAGTCTATGCTCTACTCCATTAAAGTTTTTTATTACTTCAATACTTTTATCTAAATCAATTAAATCTATTATTGCAGTTAGTGCTGTTGCTATATTTTCTAAATTATGTATTCCTCTTAATTTTATATCATTTTTATTTAATATTTTTTTACCATTATAATAAATATAAGTTCCATCAGTATAGAAATAGTTTGTTTGTTTACTTCTAGAAAAATATCTAGTTTCACCATTACCTTTAAATTTATTTGTTATTTCATTATCAGCATTAGTTACTAATATACCTTTATTATCTTGATATTTAAAGATATTTTTTTTAGCATCTATATATTCTTCGAATGATGAATGAATATCTAAATGATTTTCTGCAATATTAGTTATTATAGAAATATCAGGACTAATATCCATATCCATAAGTTGAAAACTAGATAATTCTAATACTATTATATCTTCTTTTTTCATTTCAGGTAATTTAGTAAATAATGGTGTTCCTATATTACCTCCTAGAAATGTGTGATAAGAATTAGCTTTTAATATTTCATTAATTAATGTTGTTGTGGTTGTTTTACCATCACTTCCTGTTACTCCGATTACTTTGCATGGTGCTAAATGAAGTAATTCTCTTATTTCAGAAGTTATTACTGCTCCTTCTTCTTTGGCAATGACTAATTCTTTTCTAGTAGGTAGAATTGATGGACTTCTAAAAATAATATCAAAGCCATGTAAATAATCAAAAGCATTTTCTTCATTGTAATACTTTATTTTATAAATATTTAATTTATCTATTAGATTTTTATCTAATGGTTTGGTATTAAATACTACTACATCACATCCTAAATTATGTAAGTATTCTAATAAAGGAATGTTACTTACTCCTAAACCTAATATAGCTATTTTACTAGATTTTAATTTGTTATTGTATTCTGTTAAATTCATGTTATTCCTCACTTTCTAAGAATTCTAGATTTTTATATTCTTTTATATCTACAATATCTTCTTCTTTTCTAAAACATATATCATTAAATTTACAATATTTACATCCTAATAAATCATTATTTTGTCTTTTAGGATTTATGTCAAATTTACAATTAGTTATATCATTAGCATTTTCTTTTATCTTATTATCTATAATATTAGTTATTTTATTGATATTATCACTACTTATTACTTTTGAATAGGTATAAAAGCCATTTTTAGTAGTCTTTAATGATTTAATCATTGTACTATCATTATATGTAGGATCAAATTCATTTAATATTTTTATATCATTATTTGAGTATCCTACTAATTTTAAGTTATTTTCTTTTAGTTTTAAATAACTATTTTTATAATCTTTATTTATTTCGTTATTTAATATTTTTTGTAGGTAAAAACCTGCAATTTCTACATTAGTTAATTTATTAGTATTTTTAGCTAAATATAAATATATTGGTAATTGCATATCTAATCCATATATAACATTATTTAAGTTAGTGTTGGGATTTCCTGTTTTATAATCTATTATTGCTACAATTGTTTTATCATTATATTTTTTATATACTAATTTATCTATTATTCCCATAAATCTTATGTTAATATTACCTGGTATATTGGTATATATTTCTTCTTCATATAAATAACTATCTAAGTTACTATTACTTAATTGTTTTCTTATGGTAGTTATTATAAAATCTAATTCATTTTTTAGTTTATTTAGGAAGAATTTTTCTTTTATGGTAAATTCTTTATTTAATTTATTTATACTATTAGTATATTCAGTGTCTAAATCAAAGTCTTCATTATTCATTTTAGATAATACTTCATGAAATATCGTACCAATACTAGTCATAAATGTTTCTTCATAGATACTTATTTTAAGTATATTAGATAAGTAATACTTAAATGAACACTTGTTATAATTATCTAATGAACTATATGAAAGTAATAATTTATTATTTATAAATTTATATAAGTTATCTTTAGAAATTAAAGTATATTTATTATCAAATGATTTATAGTTAACATCATAATTACTATATAATAATTCTAGGTTATCTTCTTTTATTCCATAATTAACTAATTTATCTAGATATTTAGTTAGATTTATTTTATTTAATTTATTAGAATATTTGTAATTGTTTATTTCAATATTTTCAATATTAGAATTTAATACTTCACTCATACTAGATATATAACATACACCATTATCACTATTTAATTTATATGATAGGTTTAAGTTTTTTATTGATTTTAGGTTAGATAAAATTATGTTATATTCTATTTTATTTAATTCTAGAGTATTTTCTATATTTAAAACATTAGTAATATTATCTGTTATATATTCTTCATCTTTATATATTGTAGGTATTTCTCCTTGGTTAAATCCTAAGACAAATACATAATCATTATCAGTAATATTATTATCTTTTAAATCTATTAATTCAATACTTTTATTATATTTTGTTTCAATATAAGTATTTTTTAATTCATATATTAACATATCTTTTACTTCAAGTAGATTATCACACCAAGTATATTTATTTAAAATATTAATTATTTTAGATACTATTTCTTCATCATAATTAATTATATTATTTATTGAGTCTTCGATTGTTTTATTTAAATTTTCTATGAAGTAATTACCTATATAAGTATCATAAATACTTGATTTATTTGTATTAATTGGTATATTATACATTTTAAATATTTTATTTATAGTATTTTGATATGATGAAGGATAATATATTTTAATACTATTTATATCAATATTGGAAGTAATTAAATCACATATTTTTACTGATACTCCATTTACTTCTTCTTCCAAAGTATTATAGCAATAAATTGTATCTATATTGTAGTTATTATATTTTTTATTAATTATTTCTACATCATTAAATTCACTTAACAATTTATTAAAATATTTATCTATATAGTTAAAATTATATACTACAATATGTTTAGTTTTAATATATTCTTTATATATTTTATCAAAGATAAGTAAATTATTTTCTATTAAGTCTTTTTTTATTTCTACTAAATAATTTAATTTACTTGATTCATATTTTATATCTTCTACAAAATAAATATTATCTAAGTATACTTTTGCTATTTCATATTTAATATTATATTTATTCATTAAGTAATATATAGTTTTATTATCATAATCAAAAGTTACTTTTTTTATAAATTCATTTTTAGTTATAAAAGTTATATCTAATAATGGATTATTTTCTCTTATTTCTTGGATAATGTTTTCTTTTATTTTATTTGGTACTATAAGTAAGGTATTATCTTTTAACTGCATATTTATCACCTAGAAATATTATACTACACATTTAAGAAAATTTAAATAAAATAAGTACTATTTTACAAGTACTTATTAATTATATTTAATAATAATGATCTATTTATTGGTTTAATTAGATAATCACTAAATCCTTCATCTTTGTATAAATAACTATACTCTATATTAGGATTC
>ERZ779643.617-NODE-617-length-28507-cov-3.763848_pt1 | contig 28507 bp, 15 predicted proteins | sample MGYA00511564_ERZ779643 | MGnify/ENA primary metagenome ERZ779643 (study PRJEB29588, sample SAMEA2147114) | human gut metagenome | biome: human gut; feature: human-associated habitat; material: faeces | place: Denmark | collected 2008/2010 ... | reverse complement strand
CGACCGCCGTATTGAGAGTTATGGTACCATTGATGAGTTAAATTCATTCATTGGTCTGCTGATGACAGCTATCGAAGATCCGGAAGACGAGAAGTTCCTGCTCTTTATCCAGCATAAGCTCTTCACCATCGGTTCTTATCTGGCCACCGACCAGTCGACTACCGAATTAAAAATCGAAAGTCAGGTCACTCAGGAAAGCATCGAAAAGATCGAGCATGAGATTGACCGCATCGACGAGACACTGCCCAAGATGAAGAATTTCGTATTGCCGGGCGGTTGCCGTTCAGCCTCCTTAGCTCACGTATGCCGCACCGTATGCCGGCGGGCCGAACGCCGCATCTACAGCCTGGCAGAACAGGCCGAAGTAGAAGATCCGGTACTGATATTTGTCAACCGTCTTTCCGATTATTTATTCGTATTGGCACGAAAAGAATGCCTGAAGCATAACGGCAAAGAAATTATTTGGGATTATACTTGCATCTAAAAAATATTGTTATACATTTGCGGAAAATTTGGAACCGAGGCCGTGCCAAAACGTAAGGTGTACAAAACGAAAGACCAACGTATTTTGTAAAAACCAGTTACATCTTGGCGCTTCCTCTTTTAATACTATAGAAACTATGTATTGGACATTAGAGTTAGCTTCAAAATTGGAAGATGCACCTTGGCCTGCAACCAAAGACGAATTGATTGACTATGCTCAGCGTTCAGGTGCACCATTGGAGGTGATAGAGAACCTGCAAGAAATGGAAGACGAAGGCGAGATTTATGAATGTATGGAAGATATCTGGCCTGATTATCCGAGCAAGGAAGATTTCTTCTTTAACGAGGAAGAGTATTAATACATGTCTGGCAAACGGTTGGTCTTCAAGAAGCCAACCGGCAGGCAATAGAAATATGAACATTCAAATAATCGAGTATTGTCAAATGATGTCAGCGAGGTAGTAAGGCTCAAAAAGCTTCTCTACCTCGTTTGTTTTTTTGTCACTGAAAAACAATAGAAAGCCGATTGTCCCGTTATAAGTTTAATGGTTACGGATATCTCGTAAGGAAACAAACAGCATGAAGCGAATACTTTTTCTGATCATATTAGGGTGGTCAGTCCTGCAAGGGCTGAAAGCGCAGACGGATGCGGCATTAAGCCATTATTTCATGGCGACGGCGTATTATAATCCTGCGGCTGCCGGATCAACAGAAGATTTAAAAATGCTGGGGTTGTTTAACCGACAATGGGTAGGATTTCCCAATGCCCAACAATCATTCTTTGTTACAGCCGATATGCCCTTGAAAATCGGGAAGACCAATCACGGTATCGGTATAGCGGCCTATACAGAAAGTATCGGACTGTTTCAGAATACATTCGTAGGTGCCCAATATGCTTATAAGCAAAAGCTCTTCGGCGGTGTATTAAGCGGAGGTATACAAATCGGCTTCGTAACGGAATCGGCCGACAGTATATACATACCTCAAAGTCCTTTCCACCAGCAGGAAGATGAAGCCTTTCCGCAAGGGACAGTCAGCGGCATGGGACTCGACCTGAATGTCGGGTTGTTTTATACCCATAAGAACTTTTATGCCGGCATCGGTTTCACCCATGTGACATCACCCGAGATACAATTAGAAGAAACCGTATACACATATATCGGAGGAATGCTTAATTTTATGGGCGGATACAATATTCAGCTGAATAATCCGTTGATAGTATTAAAGCCTTCCGTATTTTTGTTAACAGATACGAAAAATTATCATCTGGATGTAACAGCACGGATGGAATATAATAAGATGTTTAATGGTGGAATCTCCTGGAAGATGAACGAATCAGTCGGAATCTTACTGGGAGCGAACATCGGGAAATTCAACATCGGATATTCTTTCGGTTATCCGACAACGGCCATACGAAACGTATCATGGGGAAACCATGAAGTCGTGGTTCAGTTCCGGTTAAAACTGAAAAAGACAAAGACAGGAAATACTAAACATAAAAGCGTACGCATATTATAAGTATATGAAAAGAATAGGGCTAATACTTCTGGCAGTGGTTTCACTGCTGACCTCTTGTGGCAGATCGCTTTCGAATGCGGGAGGAGAAGTCACGGGAGCACGTTCAATGGCAATCAACGAACCGGCTCCTTACGGGATGGTGCTAATCAACCGGGGATCTTTTGAGATGGGACCGGCTGAAAAGGATTCAATCTGGGGAATCATGCCGGATAAGAAAGGAATTTCGGTAGATGCCTTCTGGATGGATGAAACGGAAACGACGAATGCTGAATACCGCCAGTTCGTGTATTGGGTACGCGACTCTATTATTCGTGAACGTCTGGCTGATCCGGCTTACGGAGGCAACGACTTGTTCAAGATTACTGAAGACAAATATGGTGATCCGGTAACACCACACCTGGACTGGAGCCGTCCGATTCCCTGGAAAAAGGCAAATGAAGACGAAATCCGGGCCATCGAAAGTGTATATTATACCAATCCGGTAACCGGAGAAAAGAAACTTGACCCGAAGCAGATGGTATTCAAATACGAATGGTATGACTATACAGCTGCCGCCTTACGGAAAAATCAGATGGATCCGGCAGACCGCGTGCGGAATACCGATATCAAGGTTGATCCGAACGAAGTCATCATGATCTCAAAAGACACGGCCTACATCGACGAAGAAGGGAATATCGTCAATGAAACCATCACACGTCCGAGAAGCGGACCATGGGATTTCCTGCATACACGGATTGTCAATATCTATCCGGATGAGAACTGCTGGGTAAACGATTTCAACAATTCATATAATGAGCCTTACACCCGTATGTATTTCAACCATCCGGGTTATGACGATTATCCGGTTGTAGGTGTATCCTGGGAACAGGCCACAGCCTACTGTGTCTGGCGTACAAACTTATTCAAGCAGTCATTAGCCCTGCCGGCCGGACAAGTCATTGAGCCATTCCGCCTGCCGACTGAAGGCGAATGGGAATATGCGGCCCGCTGCGGTAAGAACGAGAATAAATATCCCTGGGCTGGCGACAACCTGGTGGGAGGAAGTGGAAAAGGTTGTTTCTTAGGTAACTTTAAGCCAGGAAAAGGTAATTATACAGAAGACGGTCACCTGATCACATCACGGGTCGGTTCGTTTGCTCCCAATGAATTTGGTCTGTACGATATGGCCGGAAATGTATCAGAGTGGACTTCTACCGCCTATACCGAATCAGGCCCGAATCAGATGAGTGATATCAATCCGGAACTCCGTTACAATGCGGCCAAAGAAGACCCGTATGCCCTAAAGAAGAAAGTAGTCAGAGGAGGTTCGTGGAAAGATGTATCGCAGTTCATCCGCTCGGATATGCGCAGCTACGAATACCAGAACGAAACCCGTTCGTACATCGGATTCCGTTGTGCCCGCACGCAGATCGGATTCTCCAAATCGAAAGGGAAAAAGAAATAAGAGTATAAACGAATAAAGATATAGTTCCATGGGAAAATATAGAAGATATAAGAATATTATAGAGATGTTCCTTTCGAGTGAGAAAGGAAAACGCGTATTGAACTTCTGCTACAGCTGGGGTGCATCAGTCGTAATCATCGGAGCCTTGTTCAAGTTGCTGCATTTACCGTATGCCAACCAGATTCTGTTCGTGGCGATGATTACGGAAGCTGCCGTATTCTTCATCTCAGCCTTCGAACGTCCGAACGACGAATATCATTGGGAAGATGTCTTTCCGGTTCTTAAATCGAAGAATCCGTTAGACCGTCCGGACTTCACCAAAGGAAGCGAAGCCAACGGAGGAAATGGTATCCAGGTCGGAGGTGTCGTCATGAATATGGGAAACGGAGCTCCGGCTTCAGGCAGTACAGTGAGTGGAGCAGCGGCAGCAGCTTCCTTAGGATTGAATGTAACTGAAGAAGATACCCGCAACCTGTCTGACAGTATCAAGAAACTGAGCGGAGCAGCCGAACAAATCTCAAAGATGGCGGAACTGACCGAAGCGACTCAGAAATACCTGGAACAGTTGTCGTCGATGTCTGAACAGATGGAAAAGTTCTCGCAAGTGACCAATTCACTGACAAGTGCATCCGATACGTTATTAAATGCATACCAGCATATTTCCGATAATTCGGATGGCATCAGCCAGAACTCAAAAGGCTATGTACAGCAGATGGAAGCTCTGAACCACAATATCAGTGGTCTGAATGCCATTTATGAAGCCCAGCTGAAAAGTATCAGCATGCAGATTGAAAACATCGAACAGATCAATGCCGGTTTGGCCCGCATTAAAGATATGTACAATGGTTCGGTAGTAGACAGCTCGGTATTCCGCAGTGAAACGGAAAAGATGACTCAACAGTTAGCTCAACTGAATCAGGTATACAGCCGATTATTACAGGCCATGACTGTTAATATGGCTCCGCAACAGCCCATGTATCAACAACAGCCCTATCAACAACCGATGTATCAGCAGCCGTATGGTTACCAACAGCCATATAATGCCCCGAAACAAGGATGAGTGAAATAAGAATAAAGTTATATAGAACGATTTTGCAGGAAAACAGATAAACAATGGCAGGAGTAGCAAACAATCCGAATTCGCCACGCCAAAAGATGATCAATCTGATGTACTTGGTGTTCATTGCCATGATGGCACTGAATGTATCATCAGAAGTATTGGATGGCTTTGAGCTGGTGCAAGACAGTTTGCGCACTTCCATCGACAATACGAAACAGCGCAATGACATTGTTTCCAACGAACTGGAAGCCTATTACCAGACAAACCCCGAAAAGGTGAAGGAATGGTACCAGAAAGGTCGGGAAGTGAAGCAAAGATCAGATTCCTTGTATAACTACATACAGGATCTGAAACAGAAAATAGCCGTCATCGCCGATGGCAAAGAAGCGAATGTGGATAACATTGAACATAAAGACGATCTGGAAGCAGCAGCACGTGTTATGCTGGCTCCTATAAAAGGTGAAGGGAAAAACTTGCGTGAATCGATTGATGCCTATCGAACCTGGATGGGAGAATTGGTACAAGACTCAGCAAAAACTCGTATTATTGAAAATGTGTTGAGCACAGAGCCTCCACATCAGGCAGGTATTAACACCCGCACTTGGGAAACAGCCTTGTTTGAGAATATGCCGGTAGCTGCGGCCATTACCTTATTGACAAAGATTCAAAGTGATATCCGGTATGCTGAAGGAGAAGTCCTTTCTCATTTATTAAACAGCGTTGATGTGGGAGACTACCGCGTCAACCAGATTACAGCACAAGTCATACCGCAGAGTCAGATCGTAATGCGTGGAAGCCAGTATCAGGCGAATATTGTTTTATCAGCTGTCGACTCCACCAAACGGCCTACTATTTTCGTAAATGGGAAAGAACTGCCAGCCGAAAAAGAAGGTGTATTTACGGTAGGCACAGGAGCGACCGGAACATTCCCGGTAAAAGGATATATCGAGATGCCCAATAGCGATGGCAGTATGAACCGTTATCCGTTCGAAAGTGAATATTTCGTTACAGAACCGAGTGCAACAGTAGCTCCCACCTTAATGAACGTCTTGTATGCAGGTATTGCCAACCCGATCCGTATTGCTGTTCCGGGTGTTCCAAGTGGCAATGTGACTGCTTCAATGACAAATGGAACGCTGACACGCAAAGGAGATCTGTGGGAAGCCCGTCCGTCAAAAGTAGGAACAGAAGCTGTTGTCACCGTGAATGCCCGCATGGCAGACGGCCGGAATGTAGAAATGGCCAAGACATCATTCCGTGTACGCGCCTTACCGGATCCGATGCCTTACATCGAATATAAGGATGAAAACGGAAATGTCCGGAAGTTCCGGGGCGGAAAGATTTCTAAACGCAGCTTAGTGGAAGCCAATGGAATCTTGGCAGCGATTGATGATGATCTGTTGAACGTAAAATATACTGTACAGAGTTTTGAGCTGACATTCTTCGATTCGATGGGTAATGCCATCCCGGAAGTGGCACAAGGAACGAATTTTTCTCAACGGCAGAAAGATTATATCCGACGCCTGTCAAGAGGAAAACGCTTTTATATCACCAACGTGATTGCCAAAGGTCCGGACGGCATCGAACGTAAGATATCGACTATAGAAGTGATCGTCAACTAATCAATCGGGTTCAGAAAAGATCAATTACGAAAGAAAACAAATAAATAACGTCTTATGAAACGTATCTATTATATAGTGGCTTGTTTGATTTCCCTAATGACTATTCTTCCGGCAAATGCCCAGGAAGATAATGGAGGAACGCAGACAACACAGCAACAGCGCAAAGGACCACGTGCCAGCCGAGGGGAACGAGCTGCAACAAAAGAAGAGAGCGGACTGCCAGAATTGTCGGTTCGTGCGCAAGACCTGAATGAACGCTTGACCCAACAGGTTGGAAATGCCCGCTGGATGCGCGTGGTATATCGACAGGTCGATCTGACAAAAGAAAAGAATACGCCTTTATATTACCCGATTCGCCCGATGAACGGACAGATGAACTTATTCACATTGATCTTCCAACTGCTCAGTGAGAATAAGTTGAAAGTTTATGAATACCTGGACGGTTATGAAGTATTCGATGACGAACATCTGGTAAATTTCAAGGAAATGCTGGACCGTTTCCATGTATTTTATGAAGAAGTAGAACCGAAGAACGGTGGCGAACCGTCATTAGTCATCAACGAAAGCGATATTCCTTCCGAACAGGTGAAATCGTATTATGTCAAGGAAATGTGGTACTTCGACCAGAACAATTCACTGTTCGACGTTAAGACATTAGCTATTTGTCCATTGTTATCATCCGATAACGATTTCGGCGAGACCACCAGTCCGATGTTCTGGTTGCCTTATGAAAATATCCGCCCTTATTTGCATACGGCTTATATCATGACTTCCAACCTGAACAATGCGATGACATTTACCATCGACGATTATTTTCGCCGCCGGATGTTTGATGGAGACATCATCAAGACACAAAACCTGATGAACCAGCCGTTGCAGGCCTATTGTCCAACTCCTGATTCATTGAAGAAAGAACAGGACCGTATCGAAAAGCAGTTAGTCTCATTCGAAGATTCTCTATGGATGAAACCTGATACGACCTTGCTGAAAGAACTCGAAGCTAACCAGAAAGGAAAGAAAGCAAAGGCGAAAGAAGCGAAGGTAAAAGAGACAAAGACAGAAAAAGTAAAAGCGCCGAAAGCACAGAAAGCTCCTAGATCCACAGGTGCCGTTCGAAGCGTTCGCCGCAGATAAAAATAAAAACAACTGAGTTAAATTATAGCGGGATGTCGCAGCTGCGACATCCTGTTTTTTATTTGTAGAAAAGGAAATTGGCTCTATATCAATATTGATAAAACAAATATCAAAAAAGAAAGGCCGCATAGCAGAAAAACCTTCTAAATTTGGCAGAAATATCAGATACATACTTAATCAAGAGGACCATGAAAAATCTATTTTGGCAGGCTATATTAGGAGTAACCTTATCCATTTCAGGAATAAGCTGTTCGTCTGATCCGCTCGAATCCGGATTCAAGAATCCATCCAATCAGGTACAAACTTCCGTTTATTGGTATTGGATTTCAGGAAATATATCGGAAGAAGGTGTAAAGAAAGACTTGTATGCCATGAAAGAGGCTGGTATCAACCGGGCTTTTATCGGAAGCATGGGCGTAGAAGGTATTGAAACGCCGTATGAAAAGGTGCCTTTCGGCAGTGAAGAATGGTGGAAAATTCTGCATACAGCTTTAAAAACGGCCACTGAGTTGGGTATCGAAATCGGAATCTTCAATTCACCCGGCTGGAGTCAGTCCGGAGGACCTTGGATCAAACCCGAACAAGCCATGCGTTACCTGACTTCCACCAGCTGTCAGATAGAAGGTGGGAAAAAGATTTCCATCCAATTGGATAAACCAGCCAAGGATTTTCAGGATGTTCGTGTCATCGCTTTTCCTGCCTTAGAAAAGGCAGATACAGTGTCATCAGGAAAAGTAACATTTCCTAAAGACCCGAAACGGCCGTACGAAGTAATCCTCAAGACCAAACCGGGCTTTACTTTGCGGACCATTTCATTTTATCCTTCAGAAAAGCCTATCAATACAACAGCCCGGTTATTTGCCGAACAGAACGGAGCCTATAAATTAATAGATCAATTTGTCCTCGACCGCTTCAATGCCGCACTGAATGTGGGCTTTGATCCGTATGCTCCGGTTGTCATTTCTGTTCCGGCTATTCAGGCCAGTCGCTTTAAGGTAGAAGTTGATGCAACAGCAGCCGGAAGTGAACTCAAAGACATTATTCTGTCATCAGCACCACAAATCGAACGCTATCCGGAAAAGAGCCTGGCCAAAATGTTCCAGACACCGCTACCTTACTGGGAAGAGTATCAATGGCGTGAACAACCGGCTTTAGATAATGCATCATGGGCGATCCATTCAGATCAAGTCATCGATATCTCTTCCTGTCTGACAGGTGATCAGCTTACATGGGACGCTCCGGCCGGGAAATGGGTCATCATGCGGACTGGTATGTGCCCAACCGGTGTAACTAATAGTCCAGCAGAACCAATAGCCACAGGACTGGAAGTTGATAAGATGAGTCGTGAACACGTGGCTGCCCATTTTGACGCTTATATGGGAGAAATCATTCGCCGTATTCCGGAAGCTGACCGGAAATGCTGGAAGGTTGTTGTACAAGACAGTTATGAAACAGGAGGACAAAACTTCACGGATGACTTTATTGAATCATTCAAGTCTCGCTATGGCTATGATCCCTTACCTTTCCTGCCTGTATATAAAGGATACGTTGTGGATAGCCAAGACAGATCAGACCGTTTCCTTTGGGATGTACGCCGACTGGTTGCCGACCGTGTTGCCTATGATTATGTAGGTGGATTACGGGATATTTCTCATAAATACGGATTAAGAACCTGGTTAGAGAATTATGGACACTGGGGTTTCCCCGGAGAATTTCTCCAGTATGGAGGACAGTCGGATGAAATAGGCGGTGAATTCTGGAGCTTCGGTGATTTAGGGAACATCGAAAACCGGGCAGCGTCTTCTTGCGGGCACATCTATGGCAAACAACGCATCTCCGCAGAATCCTTTACCAGCGGTGGCCGCCCATTCAACTGCTACCCGGCAATGATGAAACAACGCGGAGACCGTTTCTTCAGTGAAGGCATCAACAGCACTTTGTTACACCTTTGCATATCGCAGCCTTCAGATGAACGTGTACCGGGAGTAAATGCCTGGTTCAGCAGTGAATTTAACCGACTGAACACCTGGTATCCGCATATGGATTTATTCACGTCCTATCTGAAACGTACCAACTACATGCTACAACAAGGATTGAATATTGCCGACGTTGCCTATTTCATCGGAGAAGATGCTCCTAAAATGACAGGAACCACGCAACCGGCTCTGCCGAAAGGATATCAGTTCGATTATATCAATGCTGAAGTCATTGAACGGGATTTGTATGTAAAGGATGGTTTATTGACACTTCCTCATGGGACACAATATCGGATGTTAGTATTACCGGAATTAAAGACAATGCGACCCGAGTTATTGGAGAAAATAGCATCGCTACTCAACGAAGGCGCTGTCATTTTGGGGCCTGCACCGGAACGTTCTCCGAGTGGAAAAGATTATGAGAAAGCGGATCAGCAAGTAAAAGCCTTGGCTGATAGCTTGTGGAAAGGACTAGACGGAAAACAAACGCAGGCCGTACAACGAGGGAAAGGCTGGCTTCTGTATGGCATGTCCATGCAAGAAGCATTGGAGAAGATAGGCTGTGTACCCGACTGCCAGTTACCTGAAGCTTCTCCTGTCTTATATGCACACCGGCAAGCTGAAGGAAAAGACATTTATTTCCTGTCCAATCAAAGTGATCAGGAAATAGAAGTGACACCCGAATTCCGCATAAAAGGGAAACAACCCGAATGGTGGGATGCTACCACAGGAAAGATCCGTCGGTTACCAGCTTTCGAGTTTACGGAAAACGGAACACAAGTTCCTTTACGGCTGGCTCCTTTCGAAAGTGCATTTATTGTATTCCGGCAGACAGGCAAAGCTTCGGCAGAAGGTATCGATGCAAACTGTCCACGCCCGGAAACATGGATGGCATTGGATAAGGATTGGAATGTTACATTCAAGGATTCGATACGAGGACCGAAGCAAACGCAATCATTCGATCAGTTAATCGATATCAGCACGCATCCGGATGAATCCATCCGTTATTATTCAGGAACTATTGTTTACGACAAACAGATTAGCATCGATCAGTTGCCGACTGGAAACATTTACCTGAATCTGCACGACATAGGAGTTACAGCCAAAGTAACTGTAAACGGCCAATATGCAGGTGGCGTCTGGACACCACCTTACCGACTGGACATATCAGAATGGTTACATAAAGGGAAGAATCAAATCTCGGTTGAAGTAACCACAACCTGGCAGAACCGCCTGATTGGAGACAGCCGCCTGCCGGAACAGGAACGGACAACGTGGACGGCCTGCAACGGATGGAGCGAGAAAGATCCTTTACAGAAATCAGGATTAATCGGACCAGTCACGCTGGAGGTTGTAAAAAGGTAATGATTCTAAGTGCGATTGAAAGGGTTTATTTGTCAGAACGCCGGAACTTGTTTATTTTTGCATAAACAAGAGAAGGGAAAATATGTCCGAGAATAATTCAATCTTCATTAAAGGTGCCAGAGTCAACAATCTGAAAAATATAGATGTTGAAATACCTCGTAACAAACTGGTGGTGATAACGGGACTGTCGGGTAGCGGTAAATCATCGTTAGCTTTCGATACGTTGTATGCCGAAGGGCAACGGCGATATGTGGAAAGTCTTTCAGCCTATGCCCGTCAGTTTTTGGGACGCATGAGCAAACCGGAATGCGATTACATCAAAGGAATCCCGCCAGCTATTGCCATCGAACAGAAAGTCAATACGCGGAATCCTCGTTCAACGGTAGGCACTTCGACCGAGATTTATGAGTATCTGCGCTTGCTTTATGCCCGTATCGGAAAGACTATCTCTCCAATTTCAGGGGAAGAAGTAAAGAAGCACCAGGTCAGCGATATTGTCCGGACAGTATTGGAATACCTGGACGGAACACGCTTTGCCGTCTTTGCTCCGGTCATTCTTCCTGAAGGCCGTTCAATGAAGGAACAACTGGAGATCTTACAGAAGGAAGGTTATACTCGCTTGTTTATTCATGATAAAGCCTATCGTATTGCAGAAGCCTTGGCTGACCCGAAGTTATTGGAAGAACCAATTGAACTGTTGATCGACCGACTGGCTGTTTCGCAAGAGAAATCATTGCGAAGCCGACTGGCTGATTCGGCAGAGACTGCCTTCTTCGAAGGACATGGCGTTTGCCGAATTCGTATCTATTTACAGGACCAAGTCATCTTGAAAGAGTTTTCCAAGAAATTCGAGGCTGACGGCATGACCTTTACCGAACCGACCGACATGATGTTCAGCTTTAACAATCCGCTAGGCGCTTGTCCGATGTGTGAAGGCTTCGGGAAAGTGCTGGGAATCGATGAGAATCTGGTCGTACCGGATAAAAGTCTTTCGGTCTACGAAGGCGCCGTAGTCTGCTGGAAAGGCGAAGTGATGGGCGAATGGTTGAAAGACTTCATCGTCAGCAGTGCCCGCTATGATTTCCCGATTCATCGTCCTTATTACGAACTGACCGAAAAAGAAAAGGACTTGCTGTGGCACGGAGCCAAAGGTGTACATGGCATCGACGATTTCTTCAAATATGTAGAAGAGAATCTATATAAAATCCAATATCGGGTCATGTTGGCCCGCTATCGGGGTAAGACCGTTTGTCCGGCTTGTAAGGGAGCTCGCTTGAAACCGGAAGCTTTATACGTAAAAGTAGGAGGAAAGAATATTGCAGAAGTCGTAGCCATGCCAATTACAGAAGCCAAAGCCTTCTTCGACCATTTGAATCTGGATGAGAATGATGCCGCAATCGCAAGTCGCTTGCTGACAGAAATTAAGAACCGTCTTCAATTCCTGCTGGACGTTGGTTTGGGTTATCTGACGCTCGACCGCCTTTCTTCTTCCTTATCAGGTGGAGAAAGTCAGCGTATCAACCTCGCCACTTCTTTAGGAAGCAGTCTGGTGGGTTCATTATACATCTTGGATGAACCGAGTATCGGTTTGCATTCCCGCGATACCGACTTGCTGATTCATGTTTTGCGCCAGTTACAACAATTAGGGAACACGGTTGTTGTCGTTGAACACGACGAAGAAATCATCCGGGCAGCCGATTACATTATCGACATTGGTCCGAAAGCCGGACGCTTGGGTGGTGAAGTTGTCTATCAGGGCGACGTAGCTCATCTGCAAAACCAGAGTAACAGTTATACAGTCAGATACCTGACGGGGGAAGATAAAATTGAACTTCCGCTTTATCGCCGCCCGTGGAACAGTTACATCGAAGTGAAAGGTGCCCGGAAGAATAACCTAAAAGGGATCGATATTAAATTCCCGTTAAACATATTGACAGTCGTAACTGGAGTCAGTGGTTCCGGTAAAAGCTCATTGGTCCGTGATATCTTCTATGAAGGCGCCAAACAACATCTGGACGAAGCCCGTCTGACGGTAGATTGTTCTGGATTAACAGGAGATTTAAACCGGATCAAGGCTATTGAATACGTCGATCAGAATACAATCGGGAAAAGTTCTCGTTCAAATCCGGTGACGTATGTCGGAGCCTACGATGAAATCCGCAAACTCTTCGGTGCACAGCCTCTAGCCAAACAACTGGATTATTCTGCCGCTTACTTCTCCTTCAATAAGGAAGGCGGACGCTGTGAAGAATGTAAAGGTGAAGGCCGCATCACGGTTGAGATGCAATTCATGGCAGATGTCACGTTGGAATGTGAGGCATGTCACGGCAAACGTTTCAAGTCGTCCGTTCTTGAAGTAGAATATCAGGGGAAGAACATCTACGATGTATTGGAGATGACTGTCAACCAGGCCATCGAGTTCTTCTCTCAAAATCCGGGGACACAAGAAAAGAAGATCATCAAAAAGTTAGTACCGCTACAGGAAGTCGGCTTAGGTTATATCAAATTAGGACAAACTTCCTCATCGCTGTCAGGAGGAGAAAACCAGCGCGTCAAACTGGCCTTCTATTTAGGACAGGAAAAGCAGCAGCCAACACTCTTCGTCTTCGATGAACCGACAACGGGTCTGCATTTCCATGATATCAAGACCTTATTAAAGGCTTTCAATGCTTTGATAGAACGAGGTCATACGGTAGTCATTATCGAGCATAACATGGACGTCATCAAATGTGCAGACTATGTCATCGACTTAGGACCGGAAGGCGGAAAGAACGGTGGTAACCTGGTTTGTGCCGGAACACCGGAAGAGATAGCCGCCTGCCCATCTTCCTACACCGGACATTACCTAAAGGAAAAGTTAGCTGATTAATAGCTATTTTCTAAACTTAATGCCCTGCCGAATTGTTAGTTTATTAGTACTTGACCTATAAGTTATGAACACGAGAATCAGAGACTTATAAACTCAGGGACAAACAACTGATAAACTAACAAACTTAAAAACGAAAAGATATGATGCATCAGATGCCCAAGCTTCCCTACGAGATGGAAGCACTCGCTCCGTTGATGAGCAAAGAAACATTCGACTTTCATTATGGAAAGCATCTTCAGACGTATGTAAACAACCTGAATAAACTGATCATAGGAACGCCTTATGAAAACCTGGAACTGGAACAGATCGTCTGCCAGGCAGACGGTGGAATCTACAACAATGCGGCTCAAACCTGGAATCACACCTTCTTCTTCCAGTTATTAACTCCCAAACAACCTTCATTGCCGGATGATTTGGCTGGATTGTTGACGCGCGATTTCGGTTCGGTAGATCAATTCAAAGAAGATTTCACAAAAGCAGCTTTAGGACTTTTCGGGTCAGGTTGGGTATGGCTTGTGCTTGGCAAAGACGGAAAGCTGTCTCTGCGGCCTACATCCAATGCAGGTAACCCGTTAAAAGACGGATTGAAACCATTATTGGTTATTGATGTATGGGAACATGCCTATTACATTGACTACCGGAATAACCGGGCCGCCTTCATCGAGGCTTTCTGGAAACTAGTCAATTGGGAAAAAGTAGCCGATCTCTTAGGATAATTGCATTTCAATACCCATAAATTAAGGAAATAGCTTTAGCATATTAGTCAAAATGTCGTAGTCTTTTATATTTTTGACAGATGTGCTAAAGCTTTTTCATATCTGTCAAAAAGCTTTAGCACATATATGGAAAAGCTTTCCGACAACTGCCAAACAATTACTTTGTAACGGGATTTCTGCTACTGAATGGTTACTTTCTATGATATCCCGCCTCAAAAAAATGAAAAAACCAGCCAGTTTGTTTAGGATTTAGGTAATTTCGCCTGTCTATATAGTAAACAACGGACAAATATGGAACAGAAAGGAAATATCCGCATAGAAGAACTACTTCCACGCTATTGTGATGGGAACGTGACAACAGAAGAAAGACATTTGGTAGAAGAATGGATAGCAGAATCAGAAGAGCATCAAAAAATTATTCGCCAAATGTATTTAATTAACCTGTCGGCCGACACACTTTCGATGATGAAACGTGTACAGCCGGAAAAAGCCTTGCAGAAAGTAAATCGCCGTATCCGGCTGTCTGAAGCAAAACTATGGCTGCACCGGCTTGAACAGGCGGCAGCCATCTTATTTCTTCCATTACTCGGTTTGTATTGGTTCTTCCCACGTACAACGGAGAAAGAAGTCCGGTGGCTGACCGTGCAAACTAATCCGGGCATGACCACCCAACTGACCTTACCGGACGGTTCTCATGTTTCCCTGAATTCCGAATCATCCATATCTTTCCCGGAGGTATTCATCGACCAGACACGTAACGTAAAGCTTTCCGGGGAAGCCTATTTTGAAGTTACCAAAAATCCGGAACAACATTTTATTGTATCGACTCCACACCAGGCGACTGTAGAAGTATTAGGCACATCCTTCAATGTAGAAGCATTTGCTCACGATTCTACCATTGCTACCACCTTAGTGGAAGGAGCCGTCCACTTCAGATATGAAGGGAAAGAAGTAGCCATTCATCCCGGAGAAAAGATTGTATATAACCGCCTTAGGAAACAATATGAAACCTTCAAGACCAATGGAGTCTCGGAATCTTCTTGGAAAGACGGAAAACTGATCTTCAGTAATACACCTTTTAACGAAGCCCTTCACATGCTGGAGAAACGTTATTATGTTCAATTCAAAGTGTCCAATCCTAAATACCAACAAGATGCATTCACCGGCACATTCACCAACCAGCGCTTAGACCGTATCCTTGAAATTTTCCAAATTTCATCGCATATCAAATGGCGTTATATTACTTCTCAAGATAAATCAGAGAAGAAACAATTCATTGAAATCTACTAAAAACAATCAAGGCGAAAAAAATTATATAAAAAAGTTGTCATTTCGTTTAGGAATCTCTTTCTTTCGTTTGTCTTACATATAAAGAGAATAAAAAACAGAATATTAAACTTAAATCATTTGCATCATGAAAAAGGAATCTTCTTAAAAACACACGGGAAAATGATCTGCCTTCATCCCGTATGAAATGAATCAGTTAACCGGTTCGTTTGGTAATAAATCATTAAATCACATTTCACCTCAAAAGCACACAAACTTATGCAAAAAAATTGTATAACACCTTTATCTCCAGCAAAAAAGTCTTTCCAAACGACTTTTGAGAAAAGAACTCCGATTATTATGAAATCATTATTTTTTGCCTGTTTGATTGGATCGGCAGGAATAGTTCAAGCAACTAATACATACGCTCAGACTACCACGATTAGTCTTAACGTAGAAAATCTTACAGTTGGAGAAATTCTTCAGCAAATTGAAGAGAAAACAGATTTCTCATTTTTCTACAATAACCGTCATGTGGATCTGAACCGCAGAGTATCGGTTTCAATGGACGAAACCAATATCTTCAACATTTTAGATGCTATTTTCACAGACACTGATGTTATCTATAAAGTTGTAGATAAACGTATTGTATTAACTCGAAAAGATGAATCTTACCCCAGTATTCAACAAGCTACCAAGAAAATTACGGGTACTATATTAGATGATAATGGTACACCTGTTATTGGAGCTAATGTAATGGTCAAAGGAACAACCAACGGAACCATTACAGATATGAATGGTAAATTCTCATTAGATGTAGAAGAAGGAGCCGTCTTGCAAATCTCTTATATTGGTTACGCAAACCAAGAAATTATAGTAGGAAATCAAACTAACCTCTCTGTAGCATTGAAAGAAGATGCTGAAGCCTTGGATGAGTTAGTAGTTATAGGATATGGAACTGCTCGAAAAATCGATTTGACAGGTTCAACATCATCTTTAGGAGGAGAAAAACTACAAATGAAGAATTCTCCACAACTTTCAAATCAATTACAAGGCCAAATGGCAGGTGTACAGATAACCCGTTCCAGTGGAGATCCTTCTGCAAGTGCTACAATCAGGGTACGAGGTGTTACGACTTTGTCTACAAACGACCCGTTAATAATTATCGATGGTGTCCCCGGAGAAATTAATGAGATTGCACCCGAAGATGTAAAAGATATTCAAGTCCTAAAAGATGCTGCTTCTGCTGCCATTTACGGTTCTCGTGCCGCAGCAGGCGTCGTGTTAATTACAACTAAAAGAGCTAAGAATAAAGATTTTCATCTTGCATATAATGTTGAATATGGCATCGATGCTCCGACAGCCGTTCCTGAATTTGCAAATGCAGTACAATGGATGAAAGGATATAACGAGCTTGCTTATAATGATGGGGCTACTTCGCTAAATTCAGCTTATTCAGAGGAGCTAATTAACAACTATGCTCAATTACGAGCTGAAAACCCCGATTTATATCCTGATACGGATTATATGGAATTGGGATTGAATAATACAACACACCATCAACGTCATTCTCTGTCTCTTAGTGGAGGAACTGAGAAATTAAAGACTAGCTTCAGTCTCAATTATTATGAATCTGAAGCGCTTTATAATAATAAAGACTATGAACGCTTTAATGTTCGTTCCAATAATGACTACACTATAAATAACTGGATACACGCGAATGTTGATGTTAATCTAGTATATTCAAACACAACATCCCCTCATTCAGCAGAAGGTAGTGTTATGAAAGATTTTATGTTCCGCTCACCTCTATATAATGCATTTTGGTCTGATGGACGTTACGCTGATGGAAAAGATGGTGATAATCCTTTTGCATTACATGATTTAAGTGGAACCAATAAATCCGATTATTACAGAGTTAGTGGGAAAATTCAATTGGACTTAACCCCATTGAAAGGATTAACTTTAACAGCAGTTGCAGCGCCCCGCTATACTTTTGATAAAGGTAAAGATCATAAAATTGCTTACGATGTATACCAAATAAGTGGTAATACGATTCCTGGCGTTGGCTATTCATCGACCAGTCTAAGTGAGACACGTAATGATTCTCAAAGTCTTACCATGCAATTTTATGCTAACTATAAATTCGAAATAAAGCGGCATTCTATTGGTTTAATGGCTGGTTACGAAGATTATTCCTACAAATGGGAAAATGAAGGAGCTTCTCGCACAAACTATACCCTTGATAATTTCCCCTATTTAAATTTAGGCCCGGAAGACTACCAATATAATAGTGGAAGTGCAGGACATAATGCCTATAGATCATTCTTTGGTCGTATCATGTATTCATGGGCCGATCGGTATATGTTACAAGCTAATATTCGTTCGGATGGTTCCTCTCGTTTCGCAGATGGACATCGTTGGGGAACTTTTCCTTCGGTCAGTGCCGGTTGGGTAATCTCAGAAGAACCTTGGTTTAACAAAAGTGTTGTAAATTATCTAAAGCTTCGAGGCTCAATAGGACAATTAGGAAATGAACGTATCGGTTCAGAATTCCCTTACCAAGCCAAATTAACTTTTGGAACAGGACTTTTACCTAATGCATCTACAGGTGTGGCAGATGTCGTTCAAACAGCTTATCAAACAGACTATGCCTTTAATGATCTCACATGGGAGACTACGACTACTTATGGCTTAGGAACAGATATTACACTTTTAAATAATCGCTTACGAGGATCTGTTGACTATTACTATAAAAAGACGGTTGATATGCTAATGCAAGTCGGTTTCCCATCATATTTTGGTTATAATGCACCACAAAGTAATGCAGCCGATATGAATACTAAAGGATGGGATCTGGAACTTTCATGGAGTGATCAAATCAATAATTTCCGTTATGGCGTTAGTTTCAATCTTTCAGATTACCGTTCCAAAATGGGATATATGGCAGATAGACAAAATATTGATAATAACAAAATAACAGAAGAAGGATCATATTACCAAGAATGGTATGGATACAAAAGTTTAGGAATAATCCTAAATGAAGCTGCGATGTATGACGAAAATGGAAATAAAATCCCCGTATTAACGAACTATGATTCAGCAGGAAATATCCGCTACCAAGATATTAATGGAGATGGTATTATAACCGCATCAGAAGATCGTGTTCGTTTGGGTAATTCCTTACCTGAAATGCAATATGGAGGATCGCTATGGGCTGAATGGCAAGGATTTGATTTTAATTTATCATTCCAAGGTATAGGACACCAATTAAAATATTGGTCATGGCCAGTAACCCCATTTGAGTATCAAGCATATGCCTGTCCTTTGAATTTAATTGAAAGCCATTGGAGCCCAACGGCAACAGATGAGGAAAATGCTAAGGCCAAATATCCGAAGTTGACAACCAATTCTGCAAATATCTATGCCAACAGTGATTTCTATCTATTTAATGGCGCATATATGCGTATCAAGAATATTACTTTAGGCTATACAATTCCATCAAATATTACCAAGAAGTTTTTTGTCAATAAATTGAGAATTTATTTTAGTGCTAATGATCTTCCTGCTTTCTCTAAATATCCTAACGGATATGATCCAGAATGGGACCGCAGTAGCGATCTTATCACATCTTCTTATATATTTGGTCTTAATGTATCATTTTAATTAAAAACAGCAATATGAATATAATAAATAAATTTTTAACAACAGGGATTATAGCTTTTTGCTTGACATCCTGTGCTGATCTTGATTTAAATCCTCTGTCAGAAGGATCAAGTGAAAATTGGTATCATGACGAAACAGAGATTGAAATGGCGCTTAACGATTTATGGCGACCAGATTTTTTCCCTATAGATGGAATCGATTGGGATGATGATTTATTAAATCGAAATGGTTCCAATGATGTAACATTAGGGACTATAACTTCACAATGGGGAGAATCTTCAACTCGCTGGAATTCCCTTTATAAAGCGATTGCCCGTGCGACTAAAATTCTTCAAGCATTAGATAATGGAACCGCTAATGGCCTAAGCAATGAAAAAATAAACCAATATAAAGGTGAGGCTTATTTCATGATCGGATTTGCTTATTGCGAATTAGCCACATATTATGGCGATTGTGTATTAAATAAAGGAATGACATTGGAAGAAGCATATACTGCTGTTCGCACCCCCAAAAGTGAAATTTTGGCTTACGCCTATGAATGCTTAGACAAAGCAGCAGAATATTTACCTACTTCATATACTGGGCAACAACGTCCTACTAAAGGAGCAGCTCTTGGTTTCAAAGCTCGTTTTGCTCTTTTCCATGAAGATTGGGAAACGGCTATTCAGGCCGCAGAAGATTGTATGAATTTAGAGGTTTATAGGCTTCATGACAATTATCAACAATTGTTTATAGCTGACAGTTCTCCAGAGTTTATGTTCTATTTCAAAGGAGACTTAACTTTGAAAAAAGGATATGGCCTCTTTTCTGGCATTAAAAATTATGTTATCAGAAAATTAGGAGGATATGCAAATCAAGGACCTTCATTAGAACTGCTTTGTTCTTACACTTGCATTGACGGACTTCCTATTGATGAATCTCCTCTCTATAACCCAAAAGATCCTTTTGAAAATAGAGATCCTCGCTTAGCAATGACTATTCAACCATTTAAAACTAAATATTCCAGTGATTACGAAGAATATGAAAAATCTAAAACAGATGGGACATTTCCTCAAAAATACCCAGAGTACATTACACTCGGTTATGAATATAACCCTAGCCCATATGCAAATAAAGTTTATGAAGAATCTACGGGACAAATGGTTCTCAATAGCGACTCTAAAGCGTCTAATCAGCATTCTGCCTATAATGGATTAATGCTTCGTAAATTTGTAAAAGACAATTGGAAAGATTACGATAGTTACGGTGGAGTTTCAGACAACTGTTATCCATATCTTCGGTATGCTGAAGTTCTAATGACGTATATTGAAGCAAAAAATGAATTGGGGCAATGTACACAAGAAGACTTGGATAAAACTATTAATCTGATTCGAGAACGGGCTTATCGTGGTACAGGAATAAATTATCCTCGTGTCGAAGTAACTTCACAAGCTGCATTACGTAAAATTATTCGAATGGAACGTCGCTCTGAATTTGCATTTGAGGGATTACGCTATCGCGACTTGTTACGTTGGCGCATAGCAGAAAAATCCCATAACAAACCTATGTACTATTTATCTCGTGCATGGTCTGGTTCAGCAGATTGGAATGGACTAACGGGAGATGAATCAAATCTGGTTTTATCTTCCGACTTCTTAACAATATTAAAAAATTGGGATGACGGAAACTTCCCAATCGGAGGTATTCCTGAGATTGATGAAGACGGATTACCAGATCTATCACCGATGGAAAAAGCAGGATACATTACTACATTCTACAAAATGTCGTTTGATCCCAATAAAAATTACTTATGGCCTATTCCTGCTAATGACATATTAGTTAATAGTAATTTAACCCAAAATGAAGGATATTGATGCAGGCTTAATCATCTATAAATAAAACATCATATGATGTTTAGTTGAATTTAAGGCCCTAGTTACATATCTGTTTAATTATTACTTATCAGATACTAACTAGGGCTAATTTATAATAATCAATTATGGCATAATAATATGAAAATAAAATATTTACTTATCATTTCCTCATTATGTTTGTTTATCTTTTCGTGTCATAGAGAGCAAACAACGAATCCTGTAATAGACGTTGATATCTGCGTTTATGGCGGTACATCTGCAGGAGTAATTGCAGCATATTCTGCACATAAAATGGGAAAATCTGTAGTTCTTATCGAACCTGGAAAATATTTAGGCGGAATGACAACAGGAGGATTGGGCATGACAGACATCGGGAATAAATATGCAGTTACGGGTTTAGCTCGTCTATTTTACAGACAAATAGGTAAACATTATAACAAATTTGAACAATGGACATTTCCACCAAGTGTTGCTACAAAAGTAATAAATCAGTTTGTAGAGGATGGAGATTTGAATGTTCTGTATAACAGACGCATCATTAGCTCTGTAGTCGAGAATAAAAACATTAAAGCTATCACCCTGGAATCTTCAAAAGAGTCAGATACAAAGAGCTTAATTGAAGTCCATGCCAAACAATTTATAGATTGTTCTTATGAAGGTGATTTAATGGCTAAATCAGGTGTTTCATATACAACTGGACGAGAAAGCAATGCCGAATACGGAGAAACTCTAAATGGCGTACAAATCTCATATTGGCATCAATTTCCCGACGGAATTGATCCTTATAAAATAGAAGGTGATTCTACAAGCGGTTTATGTTGGGGGATAAGCAATAATACGCTAAAAGAGAAAGGTTCTGGGGATAAATTAATCCAAGCCTATAATTTCCGTTTATGCTTAACGGATGTTCCGGAAAACCGAAGACCTTTTGAAAAACCAGAAACTTATGATCCGAGCAAATATGAATTATTGGCAAGGGCTTTAAAAAAAATGGAGCCTACTATAGATAATTTCTTATTATTCAATTGGGGAATAATGCCTGATCATAAATATGATGTAAACAATAAAGGACCATTATCCACGGATATGATAGGGATGAACTATGAATATCCGGAAGGCAGTTACGTAACACGGGAAAAAATATGGAAAGATCATGTAGAATATACAAAAGGATTACTCTATTTTATGACACATGATGAAAGAGTACCTGAACAATTGCGAAATAAAATCTCAGAATTCGGATGGGCAAAAGACGAATTTGTAGACAATGACAACTTTCCGACTCAACTATATATTCGGGAATCGAGACGTTTAATTGGCGAGTATGTTATGACACAGAAGAATTGTCAAGGAACTGTAACCGTTGATGATGGAGTTGGCTTTGGAGCATATGGAATGGATTCACATAATTGCCAACGTATAGTCATCAATGGGATGGTAAAGAATGAAGGAGATGTACAAGTTGGAGGCTTTTCACCCTATCCAATTTCATACAGAAGTATTGTACCTAAACAAAATGAATGTCAGAATCTTATTGTTCCAGTTTGCTTATCTGCAACGCATATAGCTTACGGATCAATAAGAATGGAACCTGTTTTTATGGTCTTAGGTCAGTCTGCTGCAATAGCTTCCTCTTTAGCTATTGATGACAAGAAAAGTGTGCAAAACATTGACGTACACAAGTTGCAGACTATTTTAGCAGATGATCCTTATTTAGACGGCTCAATTCCGGAAATACTGGTAGATGATACAGACTCGTTAAGAATTAAAATGACAGGAAACTGGTCTAATAAATCTGGGCACCAAAGCTATAAATCAGGTTACAAATTTGCAAATGGGAAAAATGCTTCATTTACATTTAACCCTGTTATTAAAGAATCAAGTAAATATGAGATTTATTTCTTCTGTCCATCTTTACCAGAGCAGGATATGCCTCAATCTTTATCATTCGAGATTAAACATGCAGATGGAACTGAAATAAAACAAATAGACCTTTTGAATAATAAAAATTCATGGGTATCTTTAGGCGTTTATAATTGCTCAGAAGGTAAATCGTCTTACGTTAAACTTGCAACAACTCGACCAACGGACAGATTATTTGCAGACGCTGTTCTTTGGGTTCCACAACAATAATAAATTAAAACTATGATAACACGACGAGATTTCTTTAAGATTACAGCAGCAAGTGGAGCTCTTGCCGCTTTTGCCGATATAAAAGGGGCTAAAGCCACCATCAATAAAGTTATGCCTAATTCAGACTATTGCCTAGAACAAAAAAAAGAGATTCCTATAATAGCAGATGTTGACTTAATTGTAATCGGAGGAAGTTCAAGAGCTGTTGCAGCGGCGACACTTGCTTCAAAAAACGGATGTAGTGTGTTTCTAATAGCTTCATTACCCTACTTAGGAGATGACATTTGTGGATCATTCCTATGTGATATTCAAGAAGGAGAGATATTACACACTGCACTATCAAGAAAACTCTTTTTTGAAAGAAAAGACTTTTGCCCATTATCTGACAAAACTATATTAGAAAAAGAGCTGATAGATAATGATGTTAAGTTTCTGTATAGTAGTTATGTCTCAGATGTCCTTGTTGAATCATCATCTTTGCTGAGAGGAGTAGTTATTGTAAATAGATCAGGACGTCAGGCTATCCGAAGTAAAATGATTATTGATGCTACACAAGATAGTATAGTTCCTTTAATATTAGATTTGCCACGTGAACAAAAAGGCAAAGGATTTATTGACTATTATTACACCGTTGTCGGTAATAAAGTCAAAGAAGAACCAGACTTCTTCTCATCTGAGACTCTTAAGGAATCCGCGCTATCCAAAGGAGAAAAATATCCTATAATCCGATATAAGTACCGGAGCAACCAATCTTCTCATACGTATGAATCTCTAATGGAAATTGAACAGTTATTACGTTCTAAAACCTGGGATCCAGATCAAGTAGATAGTTCTGATCAGTTGTGGTATATACCTGATCAGAATGTCATCTGTGAGAATTATTATCAAGATAATCCTTCATCCGTTCGTCAATATCCTTTAGATGCATTTCGCCCCAAAGGCATATCGAATTTATGGATATTAGGTCCTTGTGCTGGAATATCAAGAGATTGTGCAGAAAAAATCATGCGACCAATACAAGCCATGTGGTTGGGAGAACTTTTAGGAGAACAGATAGCCTTAAGGACAAATAAAATTCAAGTATCAAACAAGTGTCAAGTCTATTCGAAAAAAATCGAAGCATTAAATTTAGGTTCTATCGGAGAAAACCTGTCTCCTTTACGGCCAATCGTACAAAAGGAATTTGTATCCTCTGATGTTTCTGCACTACCTATTTTAGGTGAATACGATGTCGTCATTTTAGGAGGAGGAACAGCTGGCGCCTCTGCAGGAATTTCTGCAGCTAAACAAGGTGTTAAAACTATCGTTCTTGAATACTTACATGGATTGGGTGGTTTAAGCACTTTAGGTTTAATTGGCTGCTACTGGGATGGTTTCCGGGAAGGATTTACTTCTGTCATTGATGAAGGCGTTCACAATATGGCTCCTTCTGATCATCCTCGGCAAGAAAAAGACTGGAGACATCGGAGTGTATCAGACTGGAAAATGGAATGGTACCGGAAAGAGCTATTAAATGCTGGAGGTAAACTATGGTTTGGTGTATTAGGCTGTGGAGCTTTAGTTGAAAACAATACTGTAAAAGGAGTCGTGATAACCACTCCTTTTGGGCGAGGCATTATCTTATCAAAAATTCTAATTGACAGTACTGGAAGCGCAGATATTGCTATCGCAGCAGGTGCTCAATATGAATACACAGGAGCTAAAACACTTGCCATACAAGGTGCCGGCGCTGGTATGCGTAACTTAGGAGATTCATATAACAATAATGACTGGCTGTTTATTGATGATACAGACATTTTAGATGTATCAAGAACTTTTGTTCAGGCCAAAATAAAAATGGCCGGAAACTATGACATTGTAAAAATACCTCAAACGAGAGAACGTAGAAGAGTCATTGGAGAATATATTGTTTCCGTCTATGATGTACTGAATCATCGTCGCTATGCCGATACGATTTCATTCCATCAAAGTTCTTTTGACACTCACGGAATGATTGTTGATCCCTATTTTATACTATCTCCTCCAATGAAACGGCATGTAATCTACAATGCTGATGTTCCTCTTAGAAGTCTTCTTCCTAAAGGAATCGAAGGAATATTGACTACTGGATTAGGAGCAAGTGCAAGTCGGGATGCCATGCCTGTAATCCGGATGCAACCTTGTCTTCAAAATCAAGGTTACGCAGTTGGGTATTTGTCTGCACAATGTGTAAAAAAAGGAAAGACACTTCGTACTATTGACATAAAAGCTATCCAAAAGCACTTGGTAAAAATAGGGAATTTGCCTGAGAGAGTTTTAACCGACAAGAACTTTAAGGCATTTAGCAATGCTGAAATGCGTAAGGCTGCAGATAATGTAACAGATAATTATAAAGGATTGGAAATATTACTGACTGATCCGACACGCAGTATTAAATTCATAAAGCAAAAGCTTTCTCAGACAAAGATTGATGAGGAAAAGGTTATTTTAGGAAGTATATTATGTATCTTAGGAGATAGTTCTGCAGCTGAATTCCTGGCCAATGCAATACAACAGCAAGGACATTGGGACCAGGGTTGGCATTATACAGGAATGCATCAATTCGGAATGAGCTTAAGCCCATTAGATGCTTTAATTATGGCTTTAGGGAAAAGCAAAGCAGCCCAATATCTGCCTGTTGTCTTAAAAATGGCAGAACAATTGTCCCCAGAAGATTACTTCTCTCATTTTAGAGCGATATCAATGGCAACAGAGTCCATGAAAAGTAAAGATTCTGTTCCTGTATTATATCAACTGTTAACAACACCGGGAGTTCGGGGACATTCCATAAAATCATATCGGGAAGCTTGTACCGATGTTGTCCCGGGAGATATTGATGTATCAACCCGAAATCTGGCATTAAAAGAATTACACTTGGCCAGAGCCTTGTATTTATGCGGAGATAAAGATGGTACAGGCCAAAAGGTGCTGGAACAATATGCCAAAGGGCTGCAAGGACATTATGCACGTTATGCTTATGAAGTTTTACAATTAAATATACAGAAATGAAAAGACTTGGTTTTATTATAATAGAATTGATAATATGCGTACAAATACTTTGTGCGCAATCGCACTATGATTTAGTTATCATTGGAGGTAATCCGGGAGGAATTATGGCAGCTATTTCTGCAGCCAAATTAGGGCAAACTTCTGTTATTTTAGAACGGACAGAATATATTGGTGGTTTGCCAGCCAATGGGTTAGGAGCGACAGACATAGCAACAAGAAATGCTACAACAGGACTTTTCAAGGATTTTGTTGATAGAGTATACCAATACTATGTTTCCACTTATGGGGAAAAATCCTCACAAGTTCAATTATGTAGTAATGGATACCATTTTGAGCCATCTGTCGCTACCGCCGTTTTTCAAGACATGATAGCTGAACATAAAGATAAAATAACCATATTGACCATGCGTCAATTTGATTCGGATCCTAATAACCTCATAGTAAAAGACAATAGAATCCAAAAGATTATTGTTACTAACCGTGTAACGGGTGATAAAGAGATCTACGAAGGATCGGTCTTTCTTGATGCCACTTATGAAGGTGATTTAGGTGCAGCTGCAGGAGTTCCTTTCAAAGTAGGGCGCGAAGGGAAAGATGAATTTAACGAACCTGGCGCAGGCCGAGTATATAAATATTGGGGAGGAATTGAAGGTGAAGGTTCTACATTCCAAGGAGATAACGCTGTTCAGGCTTACAATTATCGTTTATGCTTGACAAATAATCCAGAAAACAGAGTCCTATTTCAAAAACCTAAAAATTATAATAGAGAAGAATATGCATCAATCATCAATGATGTTTGGACTGGACGTAATACAGATAAAGCGATGCAGTCCGTAACACAAAAGATGATGGAAGAAAACAAAATCAGCATTCAAAAAGGAAATGAATCAAAATTACCAGGAGATAAGTGGGGAATAGCTAAAGCCACCAATATTGTGCATTTACCGAATATGAAAAGTGATGCAAATAATCAGCATGGGGTATTTGTATCCACCGATTTACCTGAAGAAAATTGGCCTTGGCCCACTTCTTCATGGGAATGGAGAGATAAATTTGCCAAACGCTTGAGGGAATATACAGAAGGCTTGTTCTATTTTATCCAAAATGACCCAGAACTTCCTGCCCAATTCATCCAGAATACCCGTGAATGGGGATTAGCTAAAGATGAATATACGGATAATGGGAACTTTCCCCGCCAAGTATATGTCCGGGAAGGGCGCAGATTTGAAGGCTTATATTTCTTCACAGCTCATGATGCATTGCCTGTTAGTATTGGATCTCGCCCACCTATACATCAACAAAGCATTACGGCCAGTCATTATGCTTTAGATTCTCATGCTGTCAGGAAAAGAGAAGAAGGACGTATACATCTGGATGGTTTTCTAAGTTACCCGACTGCAGTTTATACAGTGCCTTTTGGAGTAATGGTTCCCAAGTCTGTCGATAATTTATTACTACCGGTTCCTGTATCCGGATCTCATATCGGTTTTTCAACATTACGTATGGAACCATGCTGGATGGCTATCGGACAAGCAGCAGGAATTACGGCGTCAATATCAATTCAAGACAAAGTAAAAGTTCAAAATGTCAACATTCAGAAATTACAGGACTATTTAATTGATCAAAATGCAACATTAATATATTACAAAGATGTTAACGTCAGCTCCGAAGATTTCAGAATGGTTCAATATATGGGACTTAAAGGTTATTTACCCGACTGGGAAGCTTGTTTAAACGATCCTATTGATAAAGAAACTTTTAATGCGTGGATGAAGCTATCAGGCATGAACTTGGATTATACATCCGGGAAAGTAACTCGTAAAGATATCTTATATAAAATATACCAGTTCTTACGAAGCAACGAGTAATCCAAGCTCGAGAACTTCCATTATCAATGGATATGCCACAATCGAAAGTAAATACGAGAATAGAGATTCTCGCATGAAACAAACTTTCGTGATGCTGGGCACAGATTATTTCAGCCCATAAGATGGTGAATTGACTTGCCCTCCGCAGTTTACAATTTGTCCTGAAACTCGTACAGGATATAAATTGTGGAAGTTTATGGCAGAAATATCTTTTCTGATTATCATATCACCCGTTATCCAGAAGTTTTACTAATTTTGGCAGAAGCAACATTTGAAAAAGACAAATGCATAAAGATAACGGATTAAATATGCAAACCGAAATCAGAAGAGAATAAATCATAGAATTGACATTTGAGGGTTTCTGGCGAGCAGATTTAAGATTCCGGCTATTCACATCAAATGAATAGCCGGAACATTATAAAGAAACACTTATTAATTATAAAGATATGTCAACCCGTTGGCGGAATTAAATTAGCGCATATTTAACTCTACCAATGGGTCTCTCAT
>ERZ779643.614-NODE-614-length-28592-cov-6.122017_pt1 | contig 28592 bp, 27 predicted proteins | sample MGYA00511564_ERZ779643 | MGnify/ENA primary metagenome ERZ779643 (study PRJEB29588, sample SAMEA2147114) | human gut metagenome | biome: human gut; feature: human-associated habitat; material: faeces | place: Denmark | collected 2008/2010 ... | reverse complement strand
CCTACCGTGCTTTGTAGTATATATTCCCTTGAAATATTATATAAAAAATATGCTTTGAACTCAAGGTTTTCATTCCCATGTGTGCCTTTGAGCGAAGCGAGAAAGGAATGAAATTTAATATGGATGATAAAGATTTTGATGTTGTAAATAGATATTTAAATAATGATATCACTCTTGATGAGGGAATTAAGGAAATTAAAAACAGTTTTTCTAATTTATAATAATTTGAGGTGTAATTTTTATGTATGATGCTATAAATTCTAGATATACATATAAAAATTCGTCTGTGTTAGAAAATAAACTTAATATAACTACAGAAGAAAAATTAAAAGAATATGAAACAAAAATGGTAGCGCTTAAGCTAGCTTCTATAGATAAAGCAGATTTTAAAAGGACTTATGATGAAGAACATTTAAAAGCAATCCATAAGTATCTTTTTGAAGATGTGTATGATTTTGCTGGGCAGTATAGACTTGAAAATATAACTAAAGATAATTTTATATTTTCGCAGTATCAGTATATTGATGAAAACATAAAAGAAGTCTTTAAGAAAACTAATATACAGTCTTTGGAAGATTTACCTTTTGAAGAGTTAATTATAAAATTATCTGATTTTATGACTGATTTAAATGTACTACACCCTTTTAGAGAAGGAAATGGTAGGGCAACGCGTGAGTTTATACGTGAGTTTTTAGATAAACTTGGATTCGAGATAAACTGGTTTGAAATTGACTATAATGATATTTTAAGAGCAAGTATGCTGGCTGTAATTGATGATAGTGAACAAATAGAATTATTAAGAAAAAGTATAAAAAGAAAATAGAGTACTATAATAATATTGTGATTTATTGATAGAAAATAGTTTTATTAGCTGATAATTAAATAAATTATAATAGGTTTAAATAATTTTGAACTCCTTTCAGTAAAAATTTCTATGGTAGCTAAAGAATTTAGTAACTTTTGATAAAATTTTTTAGCTACCATAGTTTTTTTATTTAAACTTAAAATATTATCTAATTTGTTAGTAAGATTTTTGGATCACGTGATTTCATATTTAGTCGTTAAAATGATATTTCGCCTCCAGTTCTTCTAGTGCTTCTTTCATTGGTATACCTTTACCTTCTTTAATTTCTTTAGTTGCTTTTTCTAAATGATAAGCAAGGTCTGCTTTAAATTCTTCGAGCGAATTAAAGTGTTTATCAAAATGTTCACTAACTAATTTTTCAATTCTCTCCTCTTCAGATTTATTTTTTAGTTTAATAATATTATCATAAGCTTCATCACTTAAAATAACTAAATCATTTGTGCCATTTCTTGTAATGTATATAGGTTCATTTGTTTCATGGCAAATTTTAGAAATTTCGTTGTAATTATTTCTTAAATCTGCACAAGGTCTAATTAATTTCATATTTATGCCTCCTTTTTATATCAAAATTATATCAAAATTGTGATATAATCTCAAGATATAATAAAGAATAAGAGAAATTAATTAAAAAAATGTATAATGTAATAAAATATATTACAAACTTCAAAAATAACTTTAGAAGTTATAATATGTGGATATTTTTTGCTATAGTATTTATAATTTTTTCTATTTTATTCTTAATATAATATAATTATAAATTGAAAAAAGACACTTGATAAATTTTATTTTCTTTTTTAGTATAATAAGTTTTCTTATTATTATTTTAATTTCTTATTTGATTAAGTGATAAATTTTTAAATTATATAATTTATAAATTTATATAAAAAGGGTTGTGAAATATTTACAACTCTTTTTCTTTGTGATATAATATGCTTGTAAAAACTATGACGAGAAAGAGTAAATATAATCTAAAATACAAAGCGAGTTAGGGACGGTGTGAGCCTAATTAAAGTAAGTTATATTGAAAATCATCTCCGAGTTGCTAGCTGAAATAATAGTAAGCGTCGCCGTATTCCTTACGTTATAAAGGACACATATGTTGGTATGTTGTATAAATAGGTATTAAATTAGAGTATAATCACACAGCCTTTTTATACAGGTATGTGTGTTTTTTGTATATATATGGCATGTAAAAAAATATAATGAATTAAAGAAAGGATTGAGTTTATGGAAGAGAAAAAAGATTATTCAGTTACATTAAATCTACCAAAAACAGAATTTGAAATGAGAGGAAATTTACCAAAAAAAGAGCCTGGGATATTAGAAAAAATGTTAAATGATAAAGTATATTATTTAGCACTTGAAAAAAATAAAAATACAGGTAAGACTTTTGTATTACATGATGGACCACCTTATGCTAATGGTGATATTCATGCAGGTCATTCACTTGATAAAATCTTAAAAGATATTATAATACGTTATAAAACAATGAATGGTTTTTATTCACCATATGTACCAGGTTGGGATACACATGGTCTTCCAATTGAAAAGAAAGTACAACAAGATCTTAAGGTAACTAAAGATGAAGTTGGAGTTTCAAAATTTAGAGAAATTTGTAAAGAATATGCATTAGATGCAGTTGAAAGAACAGCAAAACAATTTGAAAGACTTGGTGGACTTGGTGATTATAAAGATAAATCAAAGAGATATCTTACTTTACATCAAAATTTTGAAGCTGCACAAATAGGCGTATTTGGTGATATGTATAAAAAAGGCTATATATACAGAGATTTAAAACCAGTTTATTGGTGTAGTGATTGTGAGACTGCACTTGCTGAAGCTGAAATTGAATATAAAGATGATACATCAACATCAATATATGTTAAATTTAGAATAAAAGATGATAAAGGATTATTATCTAAATATGGTGATTTAGATAATACATATGTAGTAATATGGACAACAACTCCTTGGACTTTACCTGGTAACCAAGCTATTACATTAAATCCTGATTTTGAATATGCTTTAGTTCAAGCTACAAAAAATGGAAATAATGAAAGATATATAATGGCTAAAGATTTGTTAGAACAAGTAATGCAAATTGGTGGAATTGAAGAATATGAAATATTAGCAACTTTTAAAGGTAAAGAACTTGAAAATGTTATTTGCTTAAATCCAGTTATAGAAAATAAAACTTCAAGAGTAATACTTGGTAGTGATAAAGATTTACTTGTAACTTTAGACGCAGGTACTGGTTGTGTACATACTGCACCAGGTCATGGACATGAAGACTATCTATGTTGTAAAAGATATAAAGATATAGAAATAATAGTTCCAGTTGATAAACATGGGCATATGACTAAAGAGACTGGACAATTTGAGGGAATGTTCTATGCAAAAGCAAATAAAGCTATTATAGAGTTCCTTGAAAATTCTGGTGATTTATTTGCAGCAAAAGAATTAACTCACCAATATCCACATTGTTGGAGATGTAAAAAGCCAGTTATATATAGAGCTACAACACAATGGTTTGCTTCAATTGATGGCTTTAGAGATGATGTGTTAAAAGAAATACATAATGTAAAATGGTATCCTGATTGGGGCGTTGAAAGAATGACAAATATGATTAAGGATAGAGCAGATTGGTGTATTTCAAGACAAAGATGTTGGGGTGTCCCAATCCCTATATTTTACTGTGAAAAATGTGGAAAAGAATACATAAATGAAGATACTATAAAGAAAGTACAAGAATTATTTGAAAAAGAAGGCTCAAATTCTTGGTTTGAAAAAACACCTGAGGAAATATTAGGTGAAAAACATGTATGTGAATGTGGATCTGATAAATTAGTTAAAGAAACTGATATAATGGATGTTTGGTTTGATTCTGGTTCATCACATGCAGCAGTATTAAATGAACATTATGGGCTACCAGAAGGACCTGCTGACATGTATTTAGAGGGTAATGATCAATATAGAGGATGGTTCCAATCATCACTTCTAACATCTGTTGCAACTAAAGGATATGCTCCATATAAAGAAGTAGTAACACATGGTATGGTTGTTGACGGAGAAGGAAAGAAGATGTCAAAATCTCTTGGTAATGGTATTGCTCCACTTGATATAGTTAATGAATATGGAGCTGACATATTAAGATTATGGGCTACTTCATCTGACTATCATAGTGAAATACGTTTATCTAAAGATATATTAAAGCAAATATCTGAGGTATATAAAAAGATACGTAATACTGTAAGATTTTTACTTGGAAATACTGCAGATTTTGATCCAAAAGCTGATTATGTTGAGTATGAAAAAAGAGACGAACTTGATAAATACATGATGTACAAATTAAATAATCTTGTAAGATATATAAATGATGCATATAATACTTATGATTATCATTTGGTATATAATGAAATTCATAGATTCTGTACAGTTGAACTTAGTGCAAAATATCTTGATGTTATAAAAGATAGACTTTATACATTTAGAAAAGATCATGATTTAAGAAGAAGTTCACAATCAACTATGTATGATATATTATATAGTTTAGCAAGATTAATTTCACCAATTCTTGTATTTACATCTGAAGAAATATATAGTTATATGAATACAAGAGAAGATAAGAAAGTAAGTATATTACTTGAAGATTTCCCAACTGAAACTAATAGATATGATAATGATGAAATAGTTCAAAAATGGGATAAGATATTTGAAATTAAAGAAAGCTTTGCAAAAGATATTGAAGAAGCAAGAGCAAAAAAAGAAATAGGAAGTGCATTAGATGCACAAATAACAATATATGCTACAGAAGATGAGTTTGACTTTATAAATAATAATAAACAAGAAATTGCTTTAGTTGCAATAATTTCTGAGCTAAATGTTGAAAAATCAGATGAACATAAAGTGTTAGTTGAAAAATCAACAGGTGTAAAGTGTCCTAGATGTTGGACATATTCACACGAATTTAGTGATGAAGGAATATGCATGAAATGTCACAAGAATATGTAATCAAATAATAAATACAAAAGGCTACACAGATTATTAAAATTTGTGTAGCTTATTTGTTTGCATAAAAGAATAATTTTTTTGAAATAGATTAATTGGGTGTATTATTTATAAATAAATTATTATAAAAAATTGTGATAATTACAAAAATTGACAAAATAATTATGTTTTCTTGACATTTTTTTTTTTTAGTGTATACTAGCGTTATAGAAAATGGAATTGCAGTATTAATAAGAGATAAATTTTCTATTAAATAAATATTTGGGAGGTGATATTATGATAGATTTAATATTAATTATATTGTTGATAATAAGTATATCAAAACCAGATATATTGTTATCCAAAAAATTAAAAGAAAAGGCAAATGATGAACAAAAAAATATATTGGCCAGAAATTTTAGAAAAAGCTATGCAATTTTAATAGCATTCTTTGAAACTTTTGCTTTGACAAGATATTTTGAAGGCTTTTTGGATATAGTTTTATACATTTTTATTATAGTAGAAATTATTTTATTTTTTACAATTTCATTGCCTGCTATTAAGGAAAATAAAAAAATTGTAAAAGAATTAAATCAATAAGAGAGGTTATAAAATTATGGAAAGTAATAAAAATAGAAGTTTAATTATACTTTTAGTAATAATAATAGGAGTTTTAGTTTGTGCATTGGTTATTGCATTTTTATTAAATTATACTAATAAAAGAAATACAAATTTAGATAATAATACTAATATAGTAGATGATGTTATTGAAAGTAAAGATGAGGATAATTCTAATGAAGTAAATAATTCTAATTCATCTACAAATGATAATATAACATCTAATGAATCTTCTAAACAAGAGCCTCTAGATATAGGAGAGTGGGGAGTTGCTTCAAAATACATTTCGGGTGGATATGTAGATGTTCCTGTAAGAGTTACTAATGTTACGAGAGGAAATAATGCAGCAGAAGAATTAAGAAATTATCTAAATGGTGGAACTTCTATTTATAAATATTCAGAACCTAAGGAAAATATGGAATGGGCTGTTATAGAATATGATATTGATATGACAAAATTAGAAAAAGATAGTACCGTAAAAATGGATACAAAGATTACAGGTACAGGTGATAATACTTCAGTAAAATATAAAGGTGTTACATATATTTTGTCAACTATTAATATGACTCCTAATAAATATACAAAAGGAGGAATTGAGTCTTGTAAATTTGCGGTTCAATTGCCAATAGGATGTATAGATTATTTAATAGTATTAGGTACATCATCTAATACTCAAGCATTTTTTAAGGGAAAATAATATGTATATATGTATGAGGTTATATATAAATGTATAATCTCATATTTTTTTGTTTATATTAAAAATATTACAAATTTCGACAAATTTTGACAATACATTTGTTATATCATAATATAAATAATTTTGTATAGGAGGATAGTATATGGAAAAAGTAGTTCTTGAAATAAAAAATGTAAGTAAATCATTTGGGAGAACTAAAATTATCGATAATTTAACTTTTAGTGTTAACTCGGGTGAAATCTTTGGGTTTTTAGGACCAAACGGAGCAGGAAAAACTACAACAATGAAGATGGTACTTGGACTCATACCATTTAGTGATGGTGATATTTGTATAAATGGTTATAGCATAAAAAAAGACTTCGAAAAAGCAATGCAAAATGTAGGAGGAATAGTTGAAAATCCGGACTTGTACGAATATATGACTGGTTATGAAAATCTAAAATTAGTAGCAAGAATATATAAAGTTGATAAAAAAAGAATAGATGAGATAGTAGACATTGTTGGATTAAAGGAAAAAATAAAACTTAAAGTAAAGAAATATTCATTAGGTATGAAACAAAGAATGTCTGTAGCTTTAGCTTTAATAAGAAACCCAAAATTACTTGTTTTAGATGAACCAACTAATGGACTTGATCCTGTTGCAATACATGAGTTAAGAGATTTGTTAAAAGATTTAGCACATAACAGGGGAGTTTGTGTATTTGTTTCAAGTCATTTATTAAGTGAAGTAGAATTAATGTGTGATAGAGTAGGAATACTAGATAAAGGTAGACTTATAAAGATAGAAGATTTAAAAAATATAATAGAAATTAAGGACAAAAATGATAACGAAGCAATATACAAAATTATCACTAATGATAATAAAAGGGCAAAAGATATTTTAGTAAATAATGGATATAGTGTAAAAGATGAAAAAGAAGCTTTAGAAGTAAGTATTAAAAAAGATAAAATAGATTTACTAATTAATATAATGCTAAGTAATGGTATAACAGTTTATGAATTTTCAATAAAAAAAGCAACATTAGAAGAAGAATATCTAAATGTTACAGGAGGAAAAATTAATGAGTAATTTTATTAATCTTTGTTTAAATGAAATTTCTAAGATTTACAAAAAGACTTTTACTTGGTTTTTCTTAATACTTTTAATATTTAGTCTATTTGTAGCAGCAGTTGCAAATTATTTAATAGAAAGCAAAAATTTAACAAATGAAGAATTAAAAGTTAATAACTATACATTAAAAGAAGAACTAAAACATATAAATATATCTTTAAACTTTGAAGATGCTAATACTTATGAATATGAATTTTCAAAAATAAAAAAAGAATGCTATGATTATGTAATAAATAATAATATACCTTTAGAAAGTGGAGGAGAAAACGATTATTATAAATATAATATAGTAAATGAGATTATTAGTCTTAAAACTTCCCTTATTAATAATACAAATGATAAACAAAAAGAAGAAGTTAATGAAAATATAGAAAAACTTTTTGAAATGTTAAATGAGGATAGTTTTGATGAATATATAAAATATGAAATAGATAAGATAAATAAAGATTATGAATACGGATTTATAACAAAAGAGCAAAGACAAGCTTATTTAGATGTTAAAGATTTAGAAAAAAAATATGAAATTGGTAAATACAATAATGATATGTATAGGTGGAAAGTAAGATGTATAGAAAAAATAGAAAGTGCAAAATTAAATCTTTTAAATAAAGATATAACTTCTGAAAAAATTAAAGAGTTAAATGATATAATAGCTCTAGAAAATTATAAATTAGAGCATAATGAAGGTTCTAATGTAAGACTTGACAATATAGCAAATTATAACGAATCATATATGTATATAGTTGAAATGATATCTATCCCAATGATTGCAATATTTTTTATTATAAATACTGTAATAATACTTGGAAAAGAACTTTCAGATGGAACTATAAAACATATATTAATGACTCCAAATAAAAGATGGAAAATATTACTTTCAAAAATACTTGTTATTGTTTTAAATTTAGCTATAATTACTATTATTTTTTCAATACTAGCACAAATTGTTGGAAATATAATATACAAAGATTATGATTTAAATAATTATTTATATATATCAAATGGAAATGTTAATGTACTTAATAGTTTTAGTTATACTGTACTTAGATTCTTAACAAGAGATATAGAGATTTTGGTATATATATTATTTGCTTTTATGGTTTCACTTATATCAAATGAGGCGGGTGTACCACTTGCTTTAAGTGTATTTTTGTATTTTGGAAATTCACTATTTATGAATAGCATAAATAAATTTATAAACATGGAATGGGTTAAATATATACCATTTAATAATTTTGATATAACAAGTAGATTATTTAAAAATAGTGAAAATATGGTATCTACCATGTTTTTAGATAGAACTAATACTTTTGTAAATAGTATAGACTTAACTTCTTGCGTTAGTATTACAGCTTTATGTATAACTATATTTCTTGTAATTAGTTTTACTATATTTAAAAAGAAAAATATATAATAGGGGGAATATTATGATAAACCTATGTATAAATGAATTTACAAAAATATTTAAAAAGAAGATTGTACTTATATTTATTGCAGCAGTTATAATTACATTAGTAGTAGAAATATTTTTATGTAATGGGTATATAAATTCAACAATGACACTAAATGGAAAAGTATACGATAATGATAAGATGTTAAAAGAACAACTAGAAAATTTAAATAGTACCTATGAAAAAGAAAAGAAAAATTATGAAAATAATAAAAGTGAAGAATCAAAAAAGAAAATAGAAGAAGTAAAAGTATTTTATAACTATTATAACTATGCTTTAGAAAATGATATACCTATCTTTATAGGTAATAAGCTAAGTTTTACATATTATTGGAAGAGGGAGTTAATATATAAATTAATACCATTAGAACTTAGTTTAGTAAATAGTAGTGAAGAAAATAAAGAAAGTTTAGAAAAAGAAGTAAATTATTTAAAAGATATTTTATATAATGATAAATATGAGGAATATATAGAAATTAGGAAAGAAGATTACAAAAAAGAATCTTTAAAAAAATATGCTTATGAGGCAAGAATATATGCAGAAGAATTAAATAAAGAATATGAATTAACAAGATATGCAGATCCTGCTAATATATGGAAACTTAGTTCAAGAGCAACAATTGTTAATGCTAAAGAAAGATTACTTAGAGATGGTAGTTTGCTTACAAATGAGCAAAAAGAAGCATTAGAAGAGAAAATTGAATTAGAAAAATATAAAGTTAAAAATAATATAAATACTAATGGTGCAGAGTTAACAAATTATAACGATTCTTATGTTAGCGGTGCAGAAAATGCAATAATTATTGTACTTACTTTATTTATGATAATAATATCGGCATCAATTGTATCAAGTGAGTTTTCAAAAGGAACAATAAAACAGGTATTTATAACTCCAAATAAAAGATGGAAAATATTACTTGCTAAAATAATAACTCTGGTTGTAATTTTAATTATCATTTCTATATTATTATCTTTACTTATACAACTTTTTGGAAATATTTTCTTTGGCGAACACAAATTAAGTCCATATGTATATATGCAAGATAATCAAATAAAAGAGATTAATCCAACAATATATCATATTCTTAGATTTTTATTACAGGATATAAAGATATTAGTATATATAATATTTGGTATAATGTTATCAACATTATTTAAAAGTTCGATATTTCCGGTTAGCATTACTATGATATTGTTTTTAATTGATAACACTTTACTATCATATGTTATTAATGGAGAAATGGAATTTTTGCTTTTAAAACTAGTAACACCATTTTTCCCAAATGTTCTAAGTATAAATAACGATTTCTATTTAAGTTTAATGTTTGATAGTTCGTTATTTATAGTAAAATCATTTGCTTTTGCAATATGTTTAATAACAGTATTTCTAATAACTTCTTTTAAAGTATTTAATCGTAAGATGGCATAAAAACAGAAAGTATGAGATTATAATTTATATAATTTCATACTTTTTGCTTTTTTAGATATAACATAACAAAAAAGAAAATCATAAAATATCATATATACTATGAAAAGAGGTGCAAAATGGAAAGAATAGTGTATGCAGATCATAGTGCAACGACTTTTGTAAAAGATGAAGTTTTAAGAGAAATGTTGCCATATTTTACAAGAAATTTTGGTAATGCATCATCTGGATATTCAATAGGTAGAAATGCAAGACTTGCTATAGATAATGCAAGATGTAAAGTTGCTACAGCAATAGGAGCAAGAAGTGATGAAATATATTTTACTTCTGGTGGAAGTGAAGCAGATAATATGATTATATCTGGTATTGCAAGAGCAAATAAGAATAGAGGTAAACATATAATTACTACTAAAATTGAGCATATGGCTATAATAAATACATGTAAAAATCTAGAAAAAGAAGGATTTGATATAACATATTTGGATGTGGATGAAGGAGGAATAATTAATTTAAATCAACTAATAAATAGTATAAGAGAAGATACAATATTAATTAGTGTAATGTTTGCAAATAATGAGATAGGAACAATTGAACCTATAGAACAAATAGGAAAAATAGCCAAAGAAAATAATATTTTATTTCATACTGATGCTGTACAGGCAATAGGAAATGTAGAAATAGATGTTCATAAATTAAATATTGATGCACTATCACTATCTGCACATAAATTCTATGGACCAAAAGGAGTAGGTGCAGCGTATATAAAAAGGGATATAGATTTTCATAATTTAATTTTTGGTGGGCATCAAGAAAAATCTAAAAGAGCTGGTACTGAAAATGTTCCGGCAATAGTTGGTCTAGGTAAAGCAATTGAAATTTCTACATCTAATATACAAAGATATAACGAAAAATTATTAAATTATAGAAATTATTTTATTACTAAATTACAAAATAATTTAGATGGAATAAAAGTAAATGGTACAATGATTAATAGATTACCAGGTAATGTAAATATATGTATTAATGGAATAGACTCACAGACAATGCTCGCAATGCTTGATATGTATGGTATATGTGCATCTAGTGGTAGTGCATGCAATACATCAAGTCTAACTCCTTCACATGTACTTTCTGCAATTGGACTTACAAAAGAACAAGCAAATGGTTCAATTAGATTTACTTTTGGAGATGCAAATAGCTTTTTAGATATAGATTATATAGCAAATACTTTAATTATGATAATAAAAAAACTAAGGAGTGAGAGTAGTAGAGGATATAATATAAATAGATATAATTTTAATATATAAGGATTCTTTTTTAGAATTCTTATTTTTTGATTAAAATTACTTTTGTGAAAATTTGCACATTTTTTAATATTTTTTTAAAAAAGTATTGATTTTTCCCAAATTATATACTAAAATTATATCAAAGTGGTACAAAGTGGTATGAAGTGGTATGAAGTGAGGTGAGATTCAAATGTTACTTGGTGAATACAGTCATAATCTAGATGCAAAAGGAAGAGTAAGTGTTCCAGCTAAGTTTAGAGAAGACTTAGGGCATACATTTATTGTTACTAAAGGTTTAGATAATTGCTTATTTGCTTACTCTAAAGAAGAGTGGAAAACATTTGAAGAAAAATTAAAAAACTTACCTCTTACAAATATGAATGCCAGAAACTTTATAAGATTCTTCTTTTCAGGTGCCACTGAATGCGAAATTGATAAACAAGGAAGAATTAATATTCCACAAAATTTACGTGAATATGCATCACTTTCAAAGGATGTATATATAATTGGTGTTTCAACAAGAGTTGAAATTTGGGATAAAGAAAAGTGGGATAACTATACTAGTCCAGAAAATATGGACTTAGATGAAATTGCTAATCAAATGTCTAACTTAGGCATTTAGATATATATACAAAAGATAAATAAAAATTAAAAAAAACAAAAGATAAGTACCAAATTAGGTAAAACAAAAGAAAAACGTTTAGTTATACAAACGATAAGTTTTAGTATATAGTACAAAAGAAAAATAATCAATTAACAAAGGATAAAATATTTATAAAATATCGATGAACAAAAGATAAAATTTTTAAGTATTTAGTTAATGGAGTAAATATGGAATTCAAACATAAATCTGTACTTCTTAATGAATGTATAGAAGGTTTAAATATAAAAAAAGAAGGAATATATGTTGATGGAACTTTGGGTGGCGGAGGACATTCTTATGAAATATTAAGAAAACTTAGCCCAAATGGAAGATTAATAGGAATAGATAGAGATAAAGATGCATTAAACGCGGCTAGTAAAAAACTGAATGAATTTAATAATTTTACTACAGTTCATGACAATCATGCAAACATTCTAGAAATTTTAAAAAACTTAGGAATTCAAGGTGTAGATGGAATATTACTTGACTTAGGAGTGTCTTCATATCAATTAGATGAAGCAAGTAGAGGATTTAGTTATATGAATGATGCACCACTTGACATGAGAATGAATAGAGAAGATAAGATATCTGCATATGAAGTTGTTAACAATTACAGTGAAGAAAAATTATCTAGAATTTTTTTCGACTATGGTGAAGAAAGATATTCAAAATCTATTGCAAAAAAGATTTGTAAAGTAAGAGAAGAAAATAAAATATCTACTACATTAGAATTAGTTGAAGTTATAAAGTCTGCTATGCCAAGTAGTGCTTTAAATGAAAAACAACATCCGGCTAAAAGAGTTTTTCAGGCTATAAGAATAGAAGTTAATGAGGAATTGACAAAATTAAAACAAGCAGTTGAAGATAGTATAAAAGCTCTAAATAATGGTGGTAGATTAGCAATTATTACATTTCATTCATTAGAAGATAAAATAGTAAAACATACATATGAATATATGCAAGGTAGATGTACTTGTCCAAAAGATTTTCCAGTATGTGTTTGTAATTATATATCATATGGTAGAATAGTAAATAAAAAGCCTATTATATCTAATGAAGAAGAATTAAAAGAAAATCCTAGAGCTAGAAGTGCAAAACTTAGAATTTTTGAGAGAATAATAAAGTAAATTTTATATAAAGTTTGGGGTGAGAAGTTTAATGGCCGCTAGAAAAGCTTATGCATATGACTATGAAATGGGTTCTACAGCAAAAAAAAGAGAATATACTAACGATTATCAAGATGAACAGTCAAATGTTAAGAGAAGATACGGTAAAAATAAAATAAATAGAGCTACTAATCAAAAAACAAAAAGAAGAGTTTCTACAGTAGCTTTTATCTTATGTGTTTTTACTATGGCCATGGTACTTACATATAGGTATAACCTAATAAGTGAGAAAAACTTACAAGCTCAAGAATTAAAAGAAGAATTAGCTGCTGCTGAATCTGCATTACTTAATGCAAAAATAGATGTAGAGCAACAAACTGATTTAAACAAAATTGAAGCTTACGCTAAACAACAATTAGGAATGCAAAAACCAGATAAGAATCAAACTATATATGTAGATACATCAAATACTGCACAAACAATAGAAACAACAGAGGAAACTACGTTAATAGATAACATAGTTAATTCTATAAAAAATTTTATAAATAACATATTTTAATGTAAAGCTGGAATAACCAAGGTAAATTTTAAGTATTATGTATTAGAACTTAAAAATTATCTTGGTTTATTTAATATTTTATGTTATAATATTATCGGTATTGTAAGAGGTGAAACTTGTGGCTTATATGAGTCTTAAAAATCAAAAGAGAATAATAAAAATGCTTATTGTATGTCTTGCTGTTGCTATGGTTTTAGTAATTAGGCTTGTGTATATACAAGTTATAAAATCAGAGCACTATACCCAAATGGCATATGATCAACAAACAAGAGAAAGAAAAGTTGCAGCAAAAAGGGGGACAATATATGATGCAACTGGCGAAAAAGTATTAGCACAAAGTGTATCAGTAAATATTGTTACAGTTACTCCAACTAGCATCGATTCTGACAAGAAAGAAGAAATAGCAACTAAACTTGCAGAAATACTTGAACTTCAAAGAGAAGATGTTTTAGTTAAATTAAATAAAAAAACATCCAGTGAAACTATAGCTAGCAAGGTATCAGAAGAAAAAGCCAAACAAGTTTTGGAATATATAAGTGAAGAAGAAATATCTGGAATAAGGGTAGACGAAGATACAAAAAGAATATATCCATATGGAACATTAGCTGCTCATGCACTTGGTTTTGTGGGTACTGATAGAGGACTTAATGGAATAGAAGCATACTATGAAGATGATTTAGCTGGAATCCCTGGAAAAATAGTTGGAAGTACTGATGGAAGAGGAAGAGAAACACCATTTACAAATGAACAGTATATTGAACCAATAGATGGAAAAGACCTTGTACTTACTATAGATGCAACTATCCAAGCAATAACAGAAAAATATTTAAATAAAGTAAACACAGAAAATCAATGTGAGTATTCAACTGCTGTAGTATTAAGACCTTCAACAGGAGAGGTTTTAGCTATAGCAACTACACCAACTTATGATCCAAATGATCCTTTTACTCCATATAGTGATGAATTAAAACAAAAATGGGATACAATGACAAGTGAAGAAAAAAATAACGCACTTAATGATATGTGGAGAAATAAAACTATTTCAAATGTAGCAGAACCGGGATCTACTTTTAAAATTGTTACCGCAACAGCTGCTTTAGAAGAAAATGTAACTGAGCTAGATAATGCAGGAGAATTTAATTGTAGTGGTAGTATGAAAATAGGTGGTTGGACAATTAGATGTTGGAGATCACCAAGAGCACATGGGGCACAATCTTTAAGAGAAGGAATTATGAATTCATGTAACCCAGTATTTATGCAAGTATCTCAAAAAATTGGAATAGAGAAATATTGTGAATATTTAAAAGCATTTAATTTAGATTCTAAAACAGGTATTGATTTACCTGGTGAGGCATCAGGTATAATGCATGATCCTAATGCTATGACAGCAGTTGATTTAGCAACAACTTCATTTGGTCAAACAATCTCTATAACAACATTGCAAACAGCTGTAAACTATTGTGCTGTTGCAAATGGTGGATATTTAGTAACACCTTATGTTGTAAAAGAAATAAAAAGTGGTAGTGGAAATTATGAAAAAGTTACTGAATCAAAAGTAGTAAAACAAATAATGTCAAAAGAGACAGCAGATAGTATTTTAAGTGCACTTGAAGATACAGTTGAAACTGGTACAGCAAAGGGAGCTATTGTAAATGGATATAGAGTTGCAGGAAAAACAGCTACTGGTGAACAAGGAAGAGGCGAAAACAAAAAATATATGGCTGGTTTTGCTGGTATTGCACCTGTTAGTAATCCAGAAATAGTTGTTGTTGTCAATGCATATGCACCACAAGGTGAAGCCGGTCATGGTGGTGGTACAATTTGTGCACCTATAGTAGGCTCAATAATAGATGAAACTTTAAGATATTTAGATATAAGTCCTGACTATACTTTACAAGAAAATTCTATAAAAGAAAAAGTAATACCAGAAGTAACTGGAAAAACAGTTGCTGAAGCTAAAAAAATAATAGAAGAGCAAGGATTTAAAATTGCATCTGATACTACTTTAAATGATGGAGATATAATAAAAGACCAAATACCAAAAAATGGTGCTTCTTTAATGGAAGGCTCTACTATTAGAGTATATACTACAGATGAACCAAAGCAAACAGCAAGTGTGCCAAATTTATATAAATTAACGTCGGATGTTGCTATAAGTAGATTAAGGGCAGCAGGATTTAATGTAAGAGTGGTAGGTTCAGGCTTTGTATTAAGTCAAGATCCAGCCGCAAATAGCGTTATTGAAAAAGGCTCAATAATTACTATAAAATGTGTTGACACTACAGATTTACCTTAATAGTTGTAATAATTTATGGCTATAATTTTAGTATGATTAATAATATTCGTACAGTTTTAAGGAGGCAATGTATATGCTTTTACAATATTTAATTGAAAATCTAACAGATAAAGTAATTACTGGAGATACAAATATAGATATAAATAAGATAGAGTATAATTCGCAAAAGATAGAAAAAAATGATGTATTTGTTGCAATTAAAGGATATAAAGAAGATGGAAATGATTATATTAAAGAGGCAGTAGAAAAAGGTGCTGTGTGTATTGTAACAGAAGATAATCTAAATGCTAATGAATTACCAAATATTACAATAGTTAGAGTACAAAACAGTAGAATAGCTCTTTCTTTGATTGCATCAAAATATTATGATTTCCCAGCTAGAAAGCTAAAATTAATTGGGATAACAGGTACAAAAGGGAAAACTACTACTGCATATATGATAAGAGATATATTAAATGCGTCTGGTAAAAAAACAGGAATGATAGGTACTATATATAATACATATGGAAATGTTTGTATTGAAGCAAGTAGAACATCACCAGAAAGTTTAGATTTACAAAAACTATTAAAAGATATGGTTGATGCACAAATGGAATATGTAGTAATGGAAGTAAGTTCCCATTCCTTAGTACTAGATAGAGTTTATGGTCTACATTTTGCAATTGGAATATTTACTAATCTTTCACAAGAACATTTAGATTTTCATGGAACAATGGATAACTATTTACTTGCTAAATCAAAATTATTTGAAATGTGTGATTTTGCACTTGTAAACGGTGATGATATACATACGCCAAGATTAAAGAAAATGATAAAGTGTAAAACTGCAACTTTTGGTCTTGATAATGCGGTTAATATTACTGCTAGTGATGTTAGAATAAATAATAATAATGTAGAATTTAAAATGTATGTAAATAAAATGCTAGAAACAATAGTTATTAATATACCTGGTAGATTTACAGTATATAATGCACTTGCTGCTATAGGAACATGTAGTCTACTTGGAGCTCAGATGGATGCTATATTATTAGCACTTTCTAATATAAAAGTACCTGGCAGAAGTGAAATTATTGATGTACAAAAAACATTTACTGTTATGGTAGATTATGCACATAACCCATCTAGCTTAGAGGCGATATTATCATCAATAAAGAAATATGTAAAAGGTAGAATAATATGTGTCTTTGGATGTGGAGGCAATAGAGACAAGGAAAAACGTCCGATGATGGGTGAAATATCAGGTAGATTAGCAGATTTTACAGTTATTACAACTGATAATCCAAGAAATGAAGATCCATCTATTATAATGAAGGAAATTGAAGATGGCGTAAAGAAAACAAAAGGATTATATAAGATTATTGAAAATAGGAAAGATGCTATAGCTTTTGCTATGAGAATTGCTTGGAAAAATGATTTAGTTTTAATTGCTGGAAAAGGGCATGAGACATATCAAGAGTTAAAAAATGGAAAAAGAATTGATTTTGATGAAAGAAAAGTAGTAAAAGATATAGCAGATAAAATGCCAGATAAAAATATAGAATAGCTAAGACAAGGAGAGAAAATATGAATACACAAACGTTAAATTTATTAGTAGCTTTTGCGGCTACTGTATTACTGGGAATGATTGTTGTTCCACAATTAAAAAAATTAAAAGTTGGGCAAGTAGTTAGAGATGATGGTCCAAAATCACATCTTAAAAAGAGTGGTACACCAACTATGGGTGGTATAGTTATTGTTATTGTACTTGTTGTAATACTTGGAATACATGCAATAAAAAATCCAGTATTAATACTTCCAATAGTTGCAATATTAGGATTTGGTATAATAGGGTTTATTGATGATTACAAGAAACTTGTTTTAAAAAGTCCAAAGGGATTATCACCAAAATTAAAAATGTTGGGATTATTTATAGTTACAGCTATATTTATTATATTATATATAAATGTATTTGATATGGGAACTGATATTATAATTCCTCTTGTAAATCAACCTGTAACTTTATCTACTGGTGTATTTATTGTATTTACTGCTTTTATATTACTTGCCACTAGTAATGCAATAAATTTAACAGACGGACTAGATGGTCTTGCTTCTGGTGTAGTAGCAATTATTATGACTTTCTTTACAATTGTTGCTGTAAAACAACAAAACACTGAGATGATAATACTTGGTGCAGCTTCAGTTGGTACATGTATAGGATTTTTATTATTTAATTTCCACCCTGCAAGAGTATTTATGGGAGATATAGGTTCTCTTGCTCTTGGTGGAGCAGTTGCATCTATTGCTATAATATTAAAAATGCCTTTATATTTAGCAATTGTTGCTCTTGTAAGTATTATAGATACATTATCAGTAATATTACAAGTTACATATTTTAAAATTACTAAAGGAAAAAGAATATTTAAAATGGCTCCGTTCCATCATCACATGGAACTTAGTGGTATGAAAGAAACTAAAGTTGTTTTAATTTTTTGGATAGTTACAGCTATTTGCTGTGTTATTGCATGTTTAATTTAGGAGAGATGTATGAAAAGATTTAAGCTTATTACTAAAAGTAGCGATGGTGAAGAAAAAAAGAATATGGATTTTAGTATGCTTGTTACTATAATGTTATTACTATGTATGGGATTAATTATGGTTGCAACAGCAAGCTCATACCATGCTTTAAGCACATATGGAAATAGTAATGAGCTTCTTACAAAACAATTAATATTTGCAATTATTGGTGTAATAGCTATGCTAATAATTTCTAAAATTGATTATAGAGTATACAAGAAGTGGAGTTATATCGGATATATTCTTGCACTATTACTTTTAATAGCTGTACTTACTCCACTTGGTGTTTCTGTTAATGGTGCTAAAAGATGGCTTGGATTTGGTGAATCTCTTAGGTTCCAACCATCTGAAATTATGAAAATAGTATTAGTACTTGCAACTGCAACTTATATATCTTTAAATACTAAAAAACTAAATTCTTTTAAAGGTTATATAATTCCTTTACTTATGTTAGGACTTGTAATTGTAGTTATGTTTTTACAAAAGCACATGAGTGGTACATTAGTTATGATAGTGGCTTCTTTTTCTATAATATTTGCAAGTGGAATTAAGATAAAGGCAAGGTATATTATAGCATTTATACTTATTGTACTTGTAGCTGGTACCATATTTATTACTGCAGAAGAATTTAGAATGAAGAGAATATTATCATTTTTAAATCCAGAAGAAGATATACAAGATGGTAACTGGCAAGCAGCACAAAGTTTATATGCGATTGGTTCTGGTGGAGTTTTTGGACTTGGACTTGGGCAAAGTAGACAAAAATATTTGTGGCTGCCAGAAGCACAAAATGACTTTATATTTTCGGTACTGGGTGAAGAATTTGGTCTTATTGGAACATTAGTGGTACTAGGGGTCTTTACATTCTTTATATATAGAGGATATAGAATTGCTATTACTTGTAAAGATTTATATGGTTCAATGATTGCAACCGGAATAACGAGTGTCTTTGCGTTACAGATATTTGTAAATATAGCGGTTGTAACTTGTACCATGCCGGTAACGGGAATGCCATTACCATTCTTTAGTTATGGTGGTACAGCTCTTTGTATAAATCTTTGTGCAATGGGTATATTACTAAGTATTTCTAGAAATTGCAAAAACTAAAAGTTATGGTGGTACTTAATGAAGAAAAAATTAATAATTGTAGGTGTAGTAATTCTTGTTATAATGATAATTACTGTAGTTGTAATAGAAGTAAAAAGGGTAAGATTTGAAAATGTTGCAACCATAGCTAGTGAAATAGTAAAAGAAAATTATGATATAGATACAAAATTAGAAAAATATAAAAGAGTTAAAAGTAAAACAGATAAAATAAGTTATGAATTATATTTTTCTAAGGTTGATGATATTGAGTTATATGGAACAGTAAATTGTGACGATATAAATAATATATCAAAAGAAGATAGTATATCTCTTAATATAGTTGATTTAGACTTAGCAAAAGATGTACAAGAAAAATACGGGGAAAACTATGAAATCGTAAAGCTTAACTTTTATATAGCAAATGAAATGTATCCTAAGCCATACTATAGATTTTTATTAAAAAATAATGGTGAAGGGTATAGTTATTTGGAAGGAAAAATACCTGTAAATAGAAATTTAGATGAAATTTTTGAAGAAAATGAAAATTCGACTTGGAGATAAGAGAAGGTGAAAAGATGAATGTGATATTTGCTTGTGCTGGTACAGGAGGGCATGTTAATCCAGCTATTGCTATGGCAAAAATAATTTTAAAAAACAAACCAGATACAAAAGTATTATTTATAGGAACAAAAGATGGACTTGAGAACTCTCTTGTAAAAAATGCAGGATTTGATATAGAACATATAAGTACAGGAAAAATTATTCGTTCTTTTACTTTAAAAAATTTTAAAGCAATAACTAATACATATAAAGGTATTGGAGATGCCAAAAAAATAATAAAAGAATTTAATGCTGATTTAGTAATTGGAACTGGTGGATATATTTGTGGACCTGTAATGCTTGCAAGTAAAAAATTAAAAGTACCATATGTTTTGCATGAAAGTAATGCATTCCCAGGAGTATCAGTAAGATTACTTGCAAGAAAAGCTAAAAAAGTAATGATTGGCTTTGAAGATGCAAGAAAAAGATTAAAAAATAGAGAGAATATAGTTTATACTGGTACACCTGCTAGATTTGATACAACTTCTTTTGACAAACTTAATAAAGAGGAATGTAAAAAAGAATTTGGTTTAGATAAGATATCTAAAAAGATAGTACTAGTTACTTGTGGTTCACAAGGTGCTGTTAGAGTAAATGAAACAATTATTGAAATGTTAAAGAATAATCTTGTTAATGATTATTTTATAGTTTTAGTAACTGGAAATAAAAATTATGATAATATAAAAAGTAAAATAGAGAAGATAGGTAAAGAAAACAATATTGATTTTTCAAATAAAATAAGAATTGAAAAATTTGTATATGATATGGATAAAATGTATAAAGCAGTTGATATGTGTATAACAAGAGCTGGAGCCATGACAATTACAGAGCTTGCTTTATCTGCTAAACCAGCAATATTAATACCGCTTCCAACAGCTGCTGAAAATCATCAATTATATAATGCAAAAGTATTAGAAAATATTGGAGCTGGAAAAATAATTGAGCAAAAAGATTTAAATGCAAATAGTCTTGATTTAAAAATAAAAGAAATGACTCAAGAAAATAATCTTTATGAAATGTCAAAAAATGCAAGAAAAGTCGTTAAACTAGATGTTGAAGAAAAAATATATAAATGTATATTAGATGCGTTAAAAAAGTAGGTGATAATATTGGGAAATAGAGGTAATAACTCTAGGACAAGTACTAGAAAAAATAGTGCTTCTACAAAAAGGAATTATGAAGAAAATAAAAGAAAAATAAAAAAGAAGAAAAAAGGAAAAAAAGCCTTTATAATAATACTTATATTTTTAATTATAGGAGTTTTAGCCTCAGGTTGTTATCTACTATTTACTAGTTCTACTTTTGATGTATCTGAGGTTGAGCTTAATGGAACAGAGCGTTATACTAAAGAGGAGATTATGAGTAGTCTTGATATTTCTCTTGGAAAGAATATATTTATTGAGTTCTTTAGTTATAACAAAGAGAATATTAATAAATTTCCATATTTAAGTGATATTAATTTAAATATAAAATTACCAAATAAAATACAATTAAACGTTTCAGAAAGAACTTCTAAATACTTAGCTTATGATAAAGAAAAGAATAAGTTTTTTAAAATAGATGAAGATGGATATATTTTAGAAGAAGGAAAAATAGAAGAAAAAACAGAAGATGAAACATTAGTGTATGGCATTACTTTTGCAGATGAAATCGTATTTGGTGAAAAAATAAATGAAATAGACTATTCAAAAATCCTAACATATTTAAATGTAAAAAAAGAATATGAAAATAGTGGAATTGGTATGACTATAACAAAAGTAAGTTTTGAAAATTCCTTGACAACTCTTACTTTAGATGATAAACTTATTGTTAAGTTTCCAAATGAAATTGAATTAGAATATAAGATGAACTTTTTAAAGGGAATAATAGAAAAATTACCTGCTGAGTCAGTAGGTGTTATAGATATGACAAAAGATAAACCTATATTTTCATCTTTTTAACAAGGGGGCATAAGAGTGACAAATAAAAAAGAATTAAATGAAGAAAAAGAAGTAGTAGAAGAAAATGGAGAGAAGAAGAAATTATTTAAAGAAAAAGTAGTAGAATTTTTTAAAAAATATTCTATAATTTCATATACAGTAATTGGTGTAGCACTATTTTTCTTAAGTATGCTACTTACAGCTCAAATGAAGACTATTAGTAACACAGAAGAAGTAATTGCTGGAAAAAGAGAGGCACAACTTGCAGATGAATTACTTACTTTGCAACAAGAATATGATGCTTTAAAAGATAAGTATTCTGCTAGTGAAAAGATAGTTGAAGAATACAAAAATAATTCATCAACTAATGATGCACTTATTAATTCTATGAAAAAAGAAATAGATAATCTTTCTACACTTGCTGGAACAACAGATTTAAAAGGAGAAGGAATTATAATTACTCTTACAGATGGTACTAAAAACGCTGCAGAAGTAGATTCTAATAGTTTAGTTCACGATAGTGATGTATTGACTGTTGTAAATGAATTAAAAGCTGCAGGTGCAGAGGCAATAAGTGTAAATGATCAAAGAATTATATCAACTTCAGCTATACGTTGTGTTGGACCAGTAATACAAGTAAATTACCAGAAAGTTGCTACTCCAATAGTTATTAAGGCAATTGGAAATGCACAGTATTTGGAAAGTGCTATGAATATAAAAAATGGAATAGTTGATTTATTAAAAGGAACAGCAGGTATTGGTATAACAGTAAGTAGAGAAAGTGAAGTAACTATACCAAAATATGATGGCGTATTAAGCTTTAGAACTGCGGTAGAAAGTAATTAAAGGAGGGATATGATATGACAGGAATAATTATCGTAATTGGATTTGTTATAGCTGGTGTTTTAACAGGTCTTAATGTTATAATACCATATTCATATTCTCAATATATCGCAGTTGCTATACTAGCTTGCCTTGATTCTGTATTTGGTGCTTTTTCAGCTAATATAGAAAAGAAATTTAGAATGTCTACTTTCTTATCAGGTTTTTTTGGTAATGCAATAATAGCTATGTTTTTAGTATATATTGGAAGTAAATTAAATGTTGAAATTTACTTAGCCGCTGTTATAGTTTTCGGATCTAGACTATTAAATAATTTCTCTACTATTAGAAGAGAATTTATTGAAAGATTAGATAATAAAAAGAATGAATTAAAAAATGAAAAGAAAAACAAAAAAGAAGAAAAGAAAATAACTGAGAGTAAAGTAGAAGAAGAAAGCTAAAACAGAAAATAACAAAACAAAAATAACTTGCAAATAAAAAAGATATATTATATAATATAGATGTATAAAACAAAAGAAAAGGTGGAATTATGGTAACAAAAGGACGTACAAATAGCATTGAACTACACACACACACACACACACACAAGTAGTTCTTTATTAAAAAATAAAAAAATAGAAGAGGTAAAAATTGTAAAAAAAGTAAAATACATAAAGAAGCTAGTTTAAAATAGAAATATTTTAAGCTGGCTTTTTGTACGTAAAAAAACATAATGAGCCGAACCAAGAGGAGGAATAAAAAGTGAAAACCAAAGGAAAGAAAGGAATAAGTCTAATAACACTCGTAATAACAATTTTGTTCCCTTATGACGAAAAGTTAAAATTCAGTAATAGCAAAGGTCTCCTCCTACAATCAATTTAGTAAAAATAAAATTTTCACATATTTAAAAGATGAATTTAAAGAGTTCATCTTTTTTTGAACTTAAAATAAAAATATGGAGGTTTTAAATTATGGATAGTAAAGAATTAAAGAAAGAATATTCAAATGAAAAAACAGGAATAAGTTATACATTAGTTGGAGATTATTATTTACCAAATTTAGTATTAAAACAAGAAGAAAAGGTTATACTAAACAAATATGGTAGAATGAGATTAAATTATTTAAAAACGCATAAGAAAGCAGAATATACAATTTTATTTATGAATGGAGAACTTAATAAACATTTGAAAGAAATTCAAGAAATAGCAACAAGGAGAGTTAATCAAATAATTGATGAATTAAAAGCAAAAAGTGATTTAACGGAAGATATGAAAAATACGAATATGCTCTATGAACTCAATTAAGGCACAAGCAGAGGAAATTATATTGAAAGAATTAATATATGTATAAAATTTTCAAAATATAATGAAAAATTTGGAAATAAATGTTATAATGTCAATTAAAGAGAGTAAAATTAATTGTGCAGTTGGTAACTGCATAATTGGAAAGGTGGTAGTGATGACAATAGAAGAACTAGAAATACTAGCAAAACAAGGCGAAGGATATACTTTAGAATTTAAAGAAAATTTAGGTAAAAAATTTGCAGTTGAAGTAGTTGCATTTGCTAATAGTATGGGTGGAAAAATATTAATTGGTGTAGATGATAATGGTAATATTATTGGCACGGACACATCTAATAATCAAAGAGCAAACATACAAAATCAAATAAGCCAAATAGAGCCAAGAATAAATGTGAAAATTGAAGTAATAGATAATGTTATTGTTGTAAATGTACCAGAAGGAGATGATAAGCCATATTCTTCAAGTGATGGGTATTATTTAAGAACAGGTGCTATGTGCCAAAAGATGAATAGAAATGAAATTAGAGAATATTTAGAAGATGGTGGGAAAATTCAGTTTGACAGAATTATAAATAAAAAAGCTAAATATCCAGAGGACTTTGATGAAAATGCTTATAAAAACTTTTTAAGATTATCTAACACAAGCGAAACAATTGCAAGAGAAGAATTATTGATAAACTTAAATTGTTTAGAAAAAGTAGATAATAAATATATGTTTACAAATGCAGGTGTTGTTTTCTTTGCAAAGAGTCCTACAAATTTTTTAATTCAAAATTATATAACTTGTATTGCTTTTAAAGGCACAAATAGAGTTTATATTTTGGATACATTGGATTGCAATAAAGACATAATAACTAATATTGAAGATGCTTTAGCATTTGCTAAAAAACACATAAATTTAACTTATTTAATTAATGCAGAGGTTATGAGAGAACAAGGAAATGCAACAAGAAAAGAAGTTTTAGAAATTCCAGAAGATGTATTAAAAGAGGCTATCATAAATCGGTATATGCCATCGCCAATACTTTGAAGAAGGTGCAAGAGTTATGGTAGAGATTTATGATGATAGAGTTTCAATAGTAAGTCCAGGAGGAGTGCCAAAAGGAATTACAAAAGAAAATTTTGGTAAAAGAAGTATTGCACGAAATCCTATTATTGCAGATTTATTAAGAAGAACACATTATATAGAAAAAGCAGGAACTGGTATAGGAAGAATGAGAGAATTAATGGAAGATGCAGGACTTAAAGAACCTAAATTTCAATATGATGAGTTCTTTGAAGTAAGTTTTTTAAGACCATCATATTATGATAAAAACTATGGAACTTATGATTTATCAAACAAAAAGCAGGAGAAATTTAATAATAATGAGCTTCTATTAAGTAGGATACAACAAGAAATTATAAATATAATAATAAAGCAACCTAATATTACTCAATCTGATATAGCAAAAAAATTAAAAGTAAGTAGACAATCTATTGCTACAAATATAAAAGAATTAAAAGACAATAATGTATTAGAAAGAGTTGGTGCAAACAAAAAAGGTTATTGGAAAATATTATTAGATTTACAATAAACTTTACAATAAACTTTACAACAAACTTTACAATAAATTTTGAAAAATTGTAATTAATGTGTCAAAATCATCCAGGCGTCTGAACAATTAATTAAATAATAAAAATTCCAGATGCGTCTAGAATTTTTGCAATTGCAGTTGAAAAATTATAAAAAATTACGCTTTGAGTTTAGAAATAAATTCAAAGCGATTTTTGGTACTATAAAAGTATAATAGCTAATTACTATTAAGTAATTGATTATTATACTTTTTTCTATTATTATGATTGAAGTGATTGGATAACGAGGCGCTTTTAGAGATAAAGTTCTCGACATAAAAAGTGTTATCCATCCTTCGCATAATATATTCGTTTAAGCAAGTTGAGATTGAAATAGTTCTCGCGTAACGAACCAAAATGAGGATGTGTAGAAGAGTTGGAACCAATCATAATTTAAAAGAAAATTGAAAGGAAGAAGAAAATGAAGTATGGAGTTGGAATTGACATTTCAAAGGGAAAAAGCACAGTTGCAATATTATCAGTGGAAGGAGAAATAATTGAAGAACCATTTGAAATTATGCACGATATTAATGGTTTAACATTACTAGAAGAAAAAATGAATAAGTTGCCAAAAGAAGATTTAAAAATAGTAATGGAAGAAACTGGAACATATCATTTACCTGTTTTAGGTTATTTATTAGATAAGAACTATTTTGTGACAGCTGAAAATGCTTTAAAAATCAAAAAGTATTTGGATCGAGGCTTAAGAAAAGCAAAGACAGATAAAAAAGATTCATATAAACTTGCAGAATACGCTTGTGATAACTGGTTTAAGTTAAATAAGGTAAGAGAGAATGACGAAATATATAATGAATTAAAATTTTTATCTAGACAGTATTTATCAACAATTGCTGTTCAAGTTAAGCAAAAAGTTAACTTTTCTAATTTGTGCGATTTATTATTTCCTGGATACTATCAACTATTAGATGATAATACATTTATTTTAGGACTAGAAATATTTAAAAAATATTTTCATCCAGAGATAGTAAAGAAGAAAAAAGAAAATCAATTCATTACTGAAATTGATAAAATGGCTAAAAAATTAGGACATAAAGGTGCAGGTATAACCTTAGCAAATAAGATTTATACACTGGCTCAAAACACAATTCCTCCACGCCCTAATAATCAATATTCACAACTATCCGCAAGTAGCTGTGTAGATGCCTTAATTGTAACAATTAAAACAACTACTACTATTATAGCAGAAATGGACAAACTTGCAAGAGAATTACCAGAATATGATGTAATAAATGAAATTCCTGGATGTGGTAAAAAATTGACAGCAAGAGTAATAGCAGAAATTGGAGATGTAAGAAGATTCAAAAATGCTGGAAGTATAATAGCTTATGCAGGACTAGATGCACCACCTTATCAATCAGGACAATTTGAAGCAACTAATAGACACATATCCAAGCGAGGAAATAAATACTTAAGAAAAACAGGATATGAAATTATGAAATCTATAAAAAGCAATGCTAAGTGCGAAAACGAACTTAGAACATATATTATAAAAAAAGAAAATGAAGGGAAGTTAAAGAAAGTAGCTAAAATAGCAGGATTAAATAAATTTTTAAGAATGTATTATGGAATAGTAAAGAAAAAATATAGAGAATTAAATATTTGGTAAATTTGTTAACATAAATCGAAAAAAGACCTACATAGATAGGTCTCTTTGTTATGCTTAAAATTTTTATAAAAATAATTTAAAAAAATTATAAAAAACTATTGACTTTTGTTAGCAAGTTTTTATGGAAATTTTTTATCTACATTTTAAAGATATAAAACTATATAACTTGATAATAAAAAAGGCAGTAAAACCAAAATAGAACGAAATAAGAGAGGAGGGAGAGGTCAATTGTCAAATTTAAATTTAAAAGGAATATGGATTCCAATAGAAATATTAATAGATGATAATTTATCAGATAAGGAAAAATTAATATATTCAATTATTTTATTTTTAAGTAAAGAAAATAATTATTGTTATTGCAGTAATAGTAGTTTAAGTGAATTACTAAACATATCAACAACACAAGTTTCAAAACTAATAAATTCATTAAAGAAAAAGGAATGTATAGATATAATAATAAAATATATAAAGATAATACAAAGATAAATAAAAAATATCATTTAAGTACTAAAGATTGTGAAGTAGGAGGTAAACTATTAGATAATAAAAATAATACTATCGTAGATAAATGTATGCTTTATTATGAAGAAGTATTTAATAATATAATAATAGGTTCTAATATTAAAGAACAAATATTATATATAGATAATAAAGTAATAACTAATGATTATGTATCTAAAGTAGGAAATTATATCGTAACTTATAATTATGATGAAGATGGAGTAGTAACAAAATATAAATTATATAATAGTAAAGGTGAAGAAAAAGATAAGAGTAATGAAGTATCCTATCTAGGTAATAATATTTATTTAGAGTATAATACTACTGACGGAACTTATATTATATTGGATAGTAATCTAAATAAGATTATAGATAATATAAATAGTATAATCTGTCCTTATAAAAATTACTGTATAGTATCAGATGATAATCTAAATAAAATAATATATCGTGATGGTAAAGAAGTATCTAGTAATATATATGATGATATTACTATAGATAAAGATAAAATAATTGCTGTAGGTT
>ERZ779643.612-NODE-612-length-28621-cov-34.422110_pt1 | contig 28621 bp, 30 predicted proteins | sample MGYA00511564_ERZ779643 | MGnify/ENA primary metagenome ERZ779643 (study PRJEB29588, sample SAMEA2147114) | human gut metagenome | biome: human gut; feature: human-associated habitat; material: faeces | place: Denmark | collected 2008/2010 ... | reverse complement strand
TTCCTTAAGGGTAAGGAAGGTTTCTGTCCCCCGCTAACGGGGGAACCGAAGGGGGAGTAAAGACCATTGAAGGTAGGTTTTCGAAAAATCTCCTTCTTTAATGGGAAAAAGCGATGCCAATGAGTGCAATGAAAGCTTGCTTTCAAATTGCCGAGTGCAGCTCGCTTTATCAAAAAAGAAGGATGGGATGATTTTAGAAAGAACTCCCTTTAGTCAAAGGGAGTTTCAGCCCTCATCGCTTAAAAGAGCACTATGATCAAGAAGTTAATCCTGACTATTAGGTTTTACCCTAAACATAGCCACAGTGTTTGAAAATTCTGCAACAATATCTAAAATATTCGGATTATCCTTTCGAATAATTAAAGCAGCAAAGTTTTCAACACCATCCATATCCTCAATGCTGACAGGCATTAGAATAAACTTATCTTTCATTTGATAAGAAGAAAACCAATATTCAAACAGACGGCTTCGCATATGCTGTTTACCGTCTCCACTCTCACAAATATACAAGAGAGCAGCTTCATTCATATTAAAGAAGTTCTCAATGATAAGCATCACCGTATCACGCATTTTCAAGTCTCGAGGAGAAGGTATTTTATTTACATTGATGATAGAAAATACATATGATTCTGCATTTTCAATGATGTCATCATCATCAAAACCTATGGCAAGTACCACACCAAAATCACTTTTAAAGCGATAAGTTCGAGACTTTTCATGCCAATAAACTTCATAAGGAGCAGAAGCATTAATTTCATCCAAAAGAAGTGGTTTCATTACCAAACATTTATATATTTGGGATATACACCCGTGCGTTCCTTATATTCCTCACAAAGACTCTTAGTAATTTCAGCTACACGAGCCTTTTTACGTTCTTTTGCCGCCATAAATCTTTTCATAGCAGCTTCACGTTTTTCCCAAAATTCTTTATCCAATGTATCCATAACAATTCTCCTTTAAAATCTTTAATTGAAATCTGCCGCAAAAATACACTTTTTCCTCGAAACCGCCAAGAAAAAAGCCGAAAATCTGCAAGCTATCAGCAAATTACGAAATGCGCCAACCGACAAACACTCGCAACTCTGTTGCGTAAGCACTCCCAGCCAGCCCTTTAGGGCACAGGCTCCGCTGGCTGACCAAGACTCTGGCAGCGCTATAGCAGAGCCAGCTACATCCTTCCCTTCTGATACTTACGCTCTATCCATATCAAAAATCTCTTTATATTTCAAACTTATCTCATTACCATAATTTACCAAAGTTTGAGTTTCATTTTCTTCTAGAAGTTCATTATGCTCTAGATATATATTATGAAATCCGATTTTTACCCTTGACAAGTATGCTTTGTTATACGGCAAATTAAAATTAGAATTTGATTCTTTAAATTTTTCCTCAAAAAATCCATTGCCACATGTAAATCCAGAATTCTTTGATTGCACTTCTGAAATATATTGAAAGCATCCATCAATATAGATATATGAAAGTTTCAAATTCAACAAGAATAATTTTACAGCTATTTGATCATATAAAGACAAAACATTCCATTGGTCATAATATTCCTGCTTCATCTTACGATCAACACATTGATAATGGATAAGCAAATATACAGATTCATTCTGCTTTGGTTGAGACGATAGCCATGATACAACATCCTTATAGATTTGTAATTGCTTATATTTCTCAACAACATCATCGCCGATATATTTTGAAATGAAGTCTGACGAAAAAGCTTCTGTAATTAAATCAGGTGCACGTAACGCTAAATCCTCATCAGCCAATGCTATCGGAAAAGCATCAAGAGATAATCTATACATAGCAACAGCCCCTATACAATCACATAAAATACGTTCATAATCAGTTTGAAACATGTTTTTCCACTCTGATAATTCCGTATCATTCCTCATTTTTAAATAAAAAGATTGATAACCTTGCTTATGAACATATTTATTCATTATAAGTTGGTCCTTTCTAATTCTATCGAAGAAAGAAGCCAACTGTTCTTTCATATTGGCAAATGTATCTTCATTAGCAACTAACCATTTAAGCATACGACCATTTTCAAAACCTTTCTCTAAACTCTTCCATCTTTCCATCTCCACAGGGTGAGAAGTTAGATATAGAGTACCTATAGAAATCTCTAATGATTGTCTCATTTGGTAAAATGCGCAATCAAAATAGCCTTGTTGAAAAAGCTTTATCGAATTTTTCAAACATTGGCAGGCTTCATTGAAAAACAAATTAGAACCCAAAGCACGGAAAAAACCAGTTGAAGCCAATTCTATTTGATTAATATCAAAAAGATACTCGTCAACATCTCTCAACTGCATTTTCACCAGGTTCGTTGGGTATTTATCAAACTCCATACATTTTCAAAATTAAAGGAACACAATCATCATAGTTCTACAGTCGATACAACATCACCAGTTTCAGTTCAGTATACCTTTACAACGCTATCAATAACTGCCGCTCCACTTTGTTTAACAATTCAGAATCAACTGAGAAGCCTGCTGCATAGACTCCAAATCATGATTAGCAGCATTGGCAGTTATATCCGCCATGTACTCGACTACGATGCGTTCCTTATCTTCAGGAATCAACTTCTCTGAATTTGCAGAAAAGAGTTCATCTATTTTTGGATATTCTTTCATATTTGCCATTTTTAAAGATTATTATTTCAAATTGCCGGGAAATGCCTCAAAATTTTGAGGTATAGCCTCCACCTGATTTCCTATCATCTGATGATTCAGAGAATCATACGTATAGAAATAACGATTAGAAATCAAAAATATTATATTTCCTAATACATTTACCATTGAATTTCCTGTTGCATCAATCAAGAGAAGCGAATTGACCTGATCATTCTCAAATTCATCTATGGTACTTAATTCAGTAACCCAGACAAACTTAGGCAAGTCTATTTGCAGCAAAGCAATTCTTGCATTATTTGAAATACTATGCAATTTTGCAATGTGCTCCCTTAAAGTTCTGCCAGAAGTAAGAAAAGTTCTTTTTACCTGATCTTTCAGTTGAATATAAGTATCTAGTACAATTGTAGATAATTCCATAGCAGCTTCTGCATCCATGTATATCTTATTATATAAAGGCGCAATAAACTGCGTTATCTCTACATGTTCCCAATTAGAATTTGGCCCTAAAAGTTGACTATAATAATTACAAGGCTGAGATAGGCTTCCCAACTGGTAATTTGGCAAATTATCATCATTTAGAACAATCCTTTTCGAGGCAACAGTATCATTCCAATCATAATAGATTTTACCAGATGGAGAAGTTGTTTGATGATTTCTTACCTCACTTTTATCTATACCCTCCCTACCGATACATACCACAGCATGTCCAATACCAGAACCTTGCAAAGCAAGAACTATTGGTATTCCACTTTCTACATAGCAAGCTAACAAACGATTAAAACGTTCAACATTCGTCCCTTTAGTATAAACTTTAGAACCAAATCCTAAACTACGAAGGGCAACAGATATTTGGTTATATGTTAAACCAGAGGAAGGTAGTTGTCGCTCATAAGAAAAGCTTTCCAGGATTCTCTTAATTTCTGATGGAGTTGTAGGACGATAGATATTATACTTATTGCCATAATACTCCAGTAAAGCCCAAATTGTAGTTTGGGCACATGTCATAGTTTCAGTATCTTGACTGGAATGAGGAAAACCAACCGCATTAAGTTTGATTCCAAAACATGATGATTCTATAGCTGCTCTACAAATTTTCGCTTGCTGTAGAGAAGTATCAGCCTTTGCCTTTGGATCGATAACATTTCTACCAATACAATATCGAAGAGGGCGCAGTACAACAAAGCCTAGATAGTTATTCCTTAGATTCTCTGCATCATCTAAATCAACGTCTTTATTAAACGCCGAGTCAAAAAACGACAATCTTACGCAATATCTATTATAAGGAAGCCTTTTGGTATCATAATAAGAATAATAGCTGTCCCTATATACCTTATCAACATACCTTTCTTCCACTTCTACTCCTAAATCACTCCTAAGAGATTTCATGAAGAGGATTAGCGAAATCTTCATATCATCAAACTCTGCAGAAGATGTCGATAATGGCTGAAGGAGATTTAAAATTTCACCAACTTCAGGCGTATTCGCCTGTAATTTACTAATAGGATAATATTTCATGCTATAACCTATTTAAGGAACATACTATTTAAACCTTTCCCCAGGCGGTCCCATCCCGCACAAGATGGCGAAGACCTGTGATGGTCCGCCAACCATAAAGCGAAGCGGTTCCGAGCACCGGAGGGCGGTTACATCCTCTCTCTTCGGGCAAGAGAGAGGCTTGGTGAGAGATGTGGAGCCTTCTTTAATGGTAAAGAAGGACGGGATGATTTTAGAAATCAAAAGGACTTTGAAAGTCCTTCAATACCTCATGTTTCGTATCCTTCTCGGAAAGATTAGCATGTTCCGTAGGAATGCGCCAATCGATACCGAGAGAATCATCTAAGATAGAGATACCACCATCAGCCTCAGGGTGATAGAAGTTATCACACTTATACTGGAATACCGCAGTCTCTGATAACACAGCGAAGCCATGCGCAAAACCCTTAGGAATAAAGAACTGACGATGATTATCTTCCGTCAGTTCCACCGCCACATGCTTACCGTATGTAGGTGACCCCTTTCGGATATCCACAGCTACATCCAGCACTCTACCCTTCACGCATCTCACCAACTTACTCTGAGTAAACGGAGGTCTCTGGAAATGCAGGCCTCCCATCACACCATAAGAGCTCATGCTCTCGTTGTCCTGGCAGAACTTAACCTCGTATCCAACTAAAGGCTCCACCTTATCTTTAAACTCACGCTCGCTAAAGCTCTCAAAGAAATAGCCACGAGCATCACGGAAGAGGCGTGGTTCAATAATAAACACGCCTTCAATATTTGTCTTTATAACGTTCATTTTTTATTATCGTAAAGCACATGACAATTTACCAAACAAGACGAATGATAACTAAGGAATAACATCGTGCATATCTTTAAATGTAAGTTCAATTATAAATGGTGAATAACGGTATCCATCAGAATACATATTTTCATTACCAATTATTATTTTTAACTTAACTCCAAGATTATCACAAATTAGCTTTAATAAATACAAGCCAATCCCTCTGCCCTCAAATTTATTTGAATCTATAATTTTTTGACTTCTTACCCCACGTTCCGTCAAATGCTGCAATTCTTTAGGCTCAGGACGTATACCATAATTATAAAAACTAACGATTAATTTAGTTCCTTCTTCCCTAAATTTAATCTTAATGTCTGTCCCTTCCAAAGCATATTTAACAGCATTATCTATTATTATAAACAATGCTATTTCAAGAATACTACTAGACCTATAGGTCTTATAAGAGTTTCCCTCTAATCTTACTTTTAACCTTTTGCTTTGGATTCTTGCGCCCAAACATTTATATACCTTTTCTACTTTTTTGAATATTGGTATCTCCATTGTTATAGCATTCATATTCAACTCAGGATTCACCTCTAAATCGTAAGTATCAAATCGTATAGTCAGCAAATTGGCAATAGAATAAATGTCTGTACATAAACTATTTATTTTATCAAAATTTAATTTATCTTTAGAGTATTCATTTGTAAAGAGTTCCACACTACTCTTCAATTGATTATTCAATTTTCTAATCTCATGTAGAGTGTTTTCTAATAAATCTTTTCGATTCATTATATTTTCACGGTTTCTTTCAAGCTGAAGAATTTTCTCATTACTTGATGCATTCTCAGATAAATTTTCTTTAAAACTAGAAAGAATGGAAGCATATCTTTCCGTTGTCAATCTTGGCGAAAAATCCTTTGTTTTAAGAACAGATGAAAGTTTTCTGTTCGTGACTTTTTCTATATTCAAGCAAGTTAAAGCTACACACTCATTACCTACTTTTATAATTTCAGAACCAAAGCCATAAGGACATTTCAGAAAACTATCATTACAAGAAAATAACTTCAAATAATGAGCCTTACATTGTTTCGAATCATAATGAGATTTACAAAACTCAGGTATTGGAATGAAAGCTCCTTCTTTCAAAGGTCCTTCTGGTGTTATCTTATAAGAAAAAGGTGAATAATACATAATTAAACTGTAAGTAATAGTTTTGCTAATAAATTACTTGCGATAGATGAAAGTAGGTTTAATGCCTCAGTTGAAATATGTTTCTTTGCTTTTTGTGAAGGGAAATTAGAAAAATCACAATTTCGATTTAATACCCTATCAACAAATTCGTCTTCTAGTCTTTCTAAATCCAATAAAGATACTTCTTTATCCAACAAGTCTTTGCGTATCCTATTCCAAACGGTTTTCGGGTCACTAATGTTACGAATCAAAGAATCTATCGCATTACACCATTCATCAATGGTTATATCTTTTTTTATTATCTGAATATCAACAAGAAAAGTATTAATTCTGATATCAAAAGCAGATCCAGTATAGGCAGCGAAGCCTTTATACGGATACTTTTTCTTGAGTTCTCGTAATAAAAAAGCACCTTCAAATTCTGAATTAAAATCTTTTCCAACACCCTTTATGTCACTGATAATAACATCATAGGAAGAAAGCATGTTTAAATCTGTTACATCTTTGTATGTAGTTATATTAAACCCTAATCTTCTTAATTGCTCCAAATATAAAAACACTTCGTCATCAACTATAGCAATTTTAAATTCACCTCGTTGAGCTGGTTTAAATGTTTGCGTAGATAGGGACAATTCATTGATGACATGAAACTTTCTAAATCTAAATAACATAATAAAATATTTGTAAGTATTCTTTTACCTTTACACCGCAATGAACCAAACGGCACGAAGGATAGCTGAAAGCTATATGCCCAAGGACAATGGCTATGATAGCCGTGCCCTTGGTTATATCAACGCATAAAGAACGGTTATTTTCCATTATCTACAATTTAAATGGAGAATCAAAGTCCTTCAGCATTTGATGTTTTGTATCCTTATCACTGAGATTAGCATGTTCCGTAGGAATGCGCCAATCGATACCAAGCGATTCATCCAAGATAGAGATACCCCCATCAGCCTCAGGGTGATAGAAGTTATCACACTTATACTGAAATACAGCTGTTTCAGACAACACAGCGAAGCCATGCGCAAAACCCTTAGGAATAAAGAACTGGCGATGATTATCTTCCGTCAGTTCCACCGCCACATGCTTACCGTATGTCGGCGAACCCTTGCGGATATCCACGGCAACATCCAGCACTCTACCCTTCACGCATCTCACCAACTTGCTCTGGGTAAACGGAGGTCTCTGGAAATGCAAACCACGCATTACACCATAACTGCTCATGCTCTCGTTGTCCTGGCAGAACTCCACCTTGTAGCCTACCAAAGGCTCCACTTTCTCTTTAAACTCACGCTCGCTGAAGCTCTCGAAGAAATAGCCACGAGCATCTCTAAACAGGCGAGGCTCAATGATGAGTACGCCTTCAATATCTGTCTTTATTACGTTCATTATATCAATTATAGTAAAATCGGGCTACAAAACTCCATCCTCGAAAAGTAGCTTAAATAAAAGGGGAGCGGGAACCGTTCGCCCGATATATCTATATTTTATTCCATATATCTTCTTCCATACAGCTTACCTAGCAAGGCCTGCTTCTGAACGATTCGATATAGTTTCTTCCAATCCGCCTCCTTCAAAAGAAGTATGTATATCCTTCTCAGAACCAATGCAGAATCGCAAGAAATCAAAGAAAATCTTTTGTTGTTTCAACATAAAGTTGTACTTTTGCACGCATGAAACAAGCCATACGCATCATATTATCCTACATAGCTGCTATCATCCTCCTTCCGATAGCCTTGCTATGTAAGTTCTTCCGAAGAAAGTAATCCTACTTTTTTCGGAAAGGATCCTTGTATATTCCCAAAAGCTGCTTACCGAAGTAATAGAAGAACTGCATGTCATCCACGAAATAACGCTTGAAGAGGCGCTTTGGCTCCTTCATGCAACGATACAGCCACTCCATACCGATTTTCTGCCAAATTTTAGGCGCACGTTTCAATGTTCCTGCCTCGAAGTCGATGGTAGCACCCAGAGCCATGAACACCTTTACTCCCGGCATCTTATCACGATACTTCATAATCCACTTCTCCTGCTTTGGAGCACCCACACCAACGAGCAGCACATTAGCACCACTCTCGTTCACGATGCGAACCAACTCCTCACATTCATCTTCATGCTTCTCGAAGCCAAAGGAAGGAGAATGAGCACCAACCACCATCTGGCGGCCCGCCTTCTCATTGATACGTTCCATAGCCTTGGCAGCAATACCCTCCTTAGCACCAAGCAAGAAGATCTTGCAGTCAGTATCATCCTTATGATACATATAATAAGAGGTGAAGAAACTGGAACCCGGAATCGCCTCCTTGATTGGAGTCTTCAACAACTTACCGAACAGGAAGAGTATCTTGCTGTCACACACCACCCATTCCGACTTCTGATACACATCATAAAACTCTTTGTCCTTCTGAAGCTTAATCAGATGGTCAAGATTAGGAGTCACAAGAACACCCTCCTTCAGGTTCTCCAAAAGTTCCTGACGAGTAATATTCTGAATATCTATATTTAATACTTTTACTGTTTCCATTTTTATTTTAGATATAAACAAATGATTCTAATTCGTCTTCTTTCACTCCAACATACCATTCTCCAATACAATATTTATCAAATGACTCACTATTAATAGACATATCCTCATCTGGAGCATCCTTTCTAAAAAGCCAAATATTCATCTGACGGTCTCCTTCTGCATATTTTTCCTTAAAAGCAATCAAGAAGTTGATAACCCACTCCTTATTAGGTGGAACAACCAACAATTTTACATAATAATTATCTGTAACGCCATACTTGCTTAAAATCGGCTTAGCGTATGAAGTTTCATCTAAGTCAGAAGGCTTCTCGAAGATTTCATCCAAGACATAAGTATAGCCATAATCATCAGTTTTCCTTTTCAGCTGATAAAATGATATATTCCTATTCTTTAATACGTCTTTAATTTTAGCTTTGTCTGCATCAAGCATTTCCGATCCAAAGATAATTCCGTGCAGCGCAGAAGGTACAATTTTCTGAAATCCGAAATTATCAGTAATAATTCTTACTTCTTCTTCAGCAGACCAACTTTTTTCTTTGGTCCCATATAGTTTTTGAAGTAATTTTCCAGAAGGGATATCCATCAAATCAGGTCTTGGAAGATTACAAGAATATGACACATTCAACATATGTCTATCATTTTTATTGATAGGACCTGCTACTTCCATCAAACCTTCCTTATTATAAATCACACAATACCCTTTTCTTTCACTAGCATACAATGCCCACATCATCCCAGAGCATGGATTCTTACTCAAAGAGAAAACACCTATCTGCTCTCGAAACGATACAATACTTTCAAATTGCTCCCTTACTTTTGATATTACTTGGTCACTATTTGGAAATGTTTTCAATAGTTGTTCCAAGGATGCGATAAACATTTCACTATTAAAATAGCATTCTTGATCATCATTGAGATGTTTAATGTCAGAGGAATAAAAAGAATTATCTGATAGCATTTTCAAATCTCTATCCAAATTATCAACACTCCTATATTTAAACAAATATACCTTTTCCATTATAACATTATATTATTTCAGCTCCATGTTTTCCTCATCAGCAGGTTGCTTTTCTTTTTCCTCAAATTTACAGATGCCTACATTTGATGAAATGAGTTTTATCTTTGCATTCATAATCTGTCTTATTGCGTTTTAATTAATCAACATCAACATATTGATAAGACATTGGAGCTTTATGTAATCCTAAATCCTCCAAGGATATAGGTTTGTCATAAACTATTAAATCTGAAATTTGGTAAGCATAAGCCGTCTCTTTATTTTTGAAATACTTAAAGAATGATTCTTCACTAATGCCACCAACATTTTTTGTCGCATTCCAAACTTGATCAGGAGTTCCTTGAATTATGCCTGATATACGAAACTCACCAACAACTTTTCTTACATCACAACTTTGATAAATAAGAACTTGGTTCACTAAAGCATCTTTACGAATCTTTGTACGATACTCAACCTTTTTAGTCCCAGCCAATATTTGGTTAACATATTTGGGACGTATTGGCAACAACAACTTTTTCATAGGGCGTATTTTTTATAAAGGATACTGCTTGTTTGTCATCTATGATAATAGGACACTGACTATTCAACATTTTTAGGTCCACCCCTATTTCGGTAAAGGTACTCTTCAGAATATTCTCTTCAAAATGGCAAATATACAAGAATTCTACTACTATTGGTTTTTCCAAAGAACCTAACCAAAAATCATGTAATGCATTATTAGAAAAAGTAGAACGTTTTCGACATCTTCTAATAAAACTTAACTCTTTCTCAAAATTCCGATATACATTTTCAACCACACCTAAAGATATTAATTCAAAAGATTTCTCATCTGCTGATTTCTGAATGAAAAACAAGAGAGAACCACTCTCTAATGTTCCAGCATCTTGATGTAAGATTAACACTTTTTTGATGGCATGCTTAGCAGGCTCTAGTTCTGTTGTTTTTTCTACACTTGAAACTGGCAATAATTGTGCCGCATAGAAGCGATTTATTGGCACAATCAACTTGTTTTTATGGAAAGAGCAAAATGGGAAACAAGCTGTTAAGTCATTAGAAACTTCTTTTCTAAATGATCTCACAAATACCTGTTCATTTCCATCTTTTGTGCCATAATAGATAAATCCCCATTGACTTATCATACCCACTAATCTTCTTCGTAGTGGACTGTTTGAAAATAATGTAACATAAATCTCATCTACAGATTCGCGCAATGCGGTATCAAAAACAATACGCATAAAACGTTGCCCTAACTTTTGACTAGTATAATCAGCTTTTAAAGACGAAATTTTTAATCTTTTGGCAGGTTTGAACGCAGGTATTATATCACCTGCTTCTATCGCCTGTTCTTCAATTTTCAATTTTAAAAGTCCACGAATATTGCTATTCAAATCTTTGGCTACATAAACCTCATCATTAGCTTTGTTTTTAAACCAAGTATGATAATAAGGTTCATATTCTGCTTTAAATGAATTAAAGAATCGGTCATTATAGTCAAGCTCTCCGAACAAAATCTTTTCAATCGAAACGCCCAAAGTTTCGTCTAATTCTAAATGTTCAATACTGCACTTTTCTATGAAACCTTCTATGGAAAAGACCTTATCATCTATATCCAGAATCCTAGCAATCTTATGAGACATTGTATTTTCTGTTATCAAAAAATCCACGTCATCATAGCACAACCAATTTAACTGCGCTAAAAGAGGTCTGTAGTTAAAACCTTTAAGCAAGAAATCGGCTTGTTCAATTTCTTCTATCTTCCTATTTTTGGGCTTGACCCCTTTCAATATATCAAAAGAAGACAACTCCTCAAAAGAGTCCAAAGATACGAAATTCGTTAAAATAGCAATTGAGGACAAATCGATAAACTTTTTCGCCTTTAACCTTTCAATCAAATGAAAGAGCATGACGATACCATCCAATTCTTGCTTTTGAAGATAGTAAAGAAGCACATCAGTTCCTATAAGTACTTTCATCGCTTACGAAATATTTTTGCAAGAATTATTCCTATGTTTACCTTGACTATCAAAGCAATAACAAATATAACCAAACTACATATCAAGACCAGTTTAGTAGAAGACTGCCAATTCGGAAGCTCACTAAAGTGAAATGAAAGCATCGAGCCAACCCAACCTAGCAGAATTACAACCGAAAAATAGGATGCCAATCTCCATAAGTCAATATTAGGGTACTTAGTACTAAAAAATACAGAAGCCTCGGCAAATGGCGGTTCTTCATTTTTACGTCGCTTTCTCCAATGGTGAGCTACATAATGTGTATTACGTAATTTGTTTTCTGGCTCATAAGACTCCCAATGCAACTTTTCCAATAAACGACTATCAATTTTTAAAGAGCTTTCATTCTCAACATCCTCTCGTGTATCTGCTATGTAGAATACATGAACCTTATCAAAACTCAAAGGCTGAAATCCATCAGACTTCATCTTTTCTAGTATTTTGCCATCAATCTCTCGCTTTTCGTTAAAGCGAAAATCAAACAAATCCGTTTGAGAGAATGCCGCCTGCAACAAATCATTAGAAACATGTTCTGTTATGGCTAATTCATCATTATTCTCAACATAGAGTCTAATTCGTAAATAAACCTGCTCATCTTTGAAATTATCCAAAGTCTCTTCATTAGCAGGATTCCCTTTTATTTTTATAGTAATATATGTTCCTTTCTGTTTGTTTTCATCATTGAATTCCTCAAACTCCATGTTCTCCAAGGCCAACTGATAAAGATAAAAAGCCCGATTATTTGTTTGGCTTTCTACCTTACAAAAACAAGTATTATTCTGAGGTATCCCTTTCATATCATCATTAAATATAGCACACATCAAATCCCGATGCTCCATTACATCTTTGCAAAGATCCTTCCATTTCTCTTTTAGAGTAACAAATGGAACAAACAATCTTATTTGTTCGCATTTAAAGCTAACCTTGACACCTAAATCAACGTAAAATACAGGATGCAATTTAAGTTTCCCATCATTTACTTTCCAAATATTTACATGGAGTTCACCTACGTCAGAGAACGGTTTTAATCCTTCTGTTGGAGTTGATCTCCATTCTTGATTTTCATTATAATTCTTGGATGATACCTTGTTATCTATTCCTTCATGAATCTTATAATAAACAGCTATACTTTTCATAAATAAAAATATTAATATACCTATATTAAAATAGATAGAGATTGCATTATTATTTCCCAAACTCTTTAATTCTCTGTTCCTCTTTCAAAGAGCAGACAAGCAATTGTCCGTGCTTCTCGGCTACGATATAGCCATCCAAGCCTTGAACTACCACCTTGCTTTCATCGGCTGCATGAACCACGCAGTTCTTGCATTCATACAAGCGGATGTCCTTGCCTACCTTGGCATTGCCAGCCTTATCCTGTGGAAGCAAGGTACGAAGGCTGCCCCAACTGCCTAAATCGCTCCAACCGAACTCGGCTGGCAAGGTATAAATTTCCTTCGACTTCTCCATCACGGCATAGTCAATGCTTATCTTCTCGCAGGTTGGGAAGAGTTTGCCGACCACCTTTTTCTCCTGTTCGGTATAGAAAGAAGGTGCCATCTCGTCCATGATGCTGGCAAGATTTGGCTGGAAGGTTCGGATTGCCTTGCTGATGGTATCAATGTTCCATACGAATATTCCGGCATTCCAATAGTAATTGCCAGCAGCAAGGTACTGCTCGGCTGTCTCCAGGTTTGGCTTTTCCTTGAAAGCCTCTACCTTGTAGATTTCATCTACGGATGTTGGCTCTGCAGCGGCGATATAGCCATAGCCTGTTTCCGGGCGGTTTGGCTTAATACCGATGGTAACGATGGCGTTCTTATCGGAAGTATAGGTCAATGCTTTGCTGAGCACTCGCTGATACTCCGAGGTATTAATGACGAGGGCATCGGATGGTGTCACCACGATGTTGGCATCAGGATGCTTCTTCTGGATCTTCCAGCAGGCATAAGCAATACATGGTGCGGTATTGCGAGCCTCCGGCTCTGCTAATATGTGATCTACTGGCATGTCGGGGATTTGCTCCTTGACAATGCGAATGTATTTCTCGTTTGTCACTACCCACATGTTCTCAACAGGACAGATTGGCTTCAATCTATCTACCGTCAATTGTATAAGGGAACGGCCGACACCCATCACATCAATGAACTGCTTTGGGTAATCGGGGGTTGACATGGGCCAGAAGCGGCTACCTACGCCCCCAGCCATGATTATTACCTGAATATCGTTGTACATATATAAAAATAGTTCATATTTCTGTAGAAGATAAAGAAACTCTTACTGTTATATATTTGCATACTATTCTCTATACAACTATTAATTGAATCTCTCCTATCATAGCTTTACAGATATATCAAAACCAAGAAAGAAATAATCCAACCAGCAATACACAACTGGACAAATCTGTCTTTCATTAATACCTTGGTCGGACTTCCACTTTTAACATCTACAATCGTAATCTGTAAGTATCTCAATATACCAGCCAAGACAAATACTGTGGTAAGGTAAATATAATGAGAATTAAACTGCTTCATAACATCATCCGAAACTGTATACATTACATAAGCAACCAATGTAACAGCCGAAACAATAGTCAAAGCCTGATTCATAAAATCTAAGTTATAGCGGTTGACATTCTTTCTTGGCAACACTCCCGTTTCTTGATACAATACAACATCATCTCTTCTCTTGGCAAAAGCAAGGAATAATGCTAACAAGAAAGTCATTAGGACTATCCAATGAGAGAGAATGATATCATTGACAACACCTCCTAAAATAACACGAAGGACAAAACCAATTGCAATGATGAAAACATCTACTAAAGCTATTTGCTTAAGCTTTACACAATAGGCAATATTCATCAGATAATAAAAGCAAATAACACCAATCACCTGCATACTGGAATTTCCGAGAGTCCAAAACGCAAGATTTAAAGAAAGAAATAGCATCAACGCCATTAATCCATAAGCTTGCGGAATACTAACAGCACCAGATGCAATAGGGCGCTTACATTTTTTAGGATGCTTTCTATCAGCAGCTACATCATATATATCATTAAAACAATATATACTACTAGCAGCAAAGCTATAACAGAAGAATGCAATTACTGCATTTATCAACATCTGGACATTTGCTAAATCCCCATGAAAGAACAAAGGCAAGAAGATAAATGTATTCTTTACCCATTGCTGAGGGCGAAGAAGCAAGATTAAGTTTTTCATTTCAGAACTCCTTTCTTTCTTAAATAACATTCAAAAGCATAAGCCGCCCATATTACCATTGCGAATAAGAACGGATAGTGATACCTTGGTGAAATTGAAAAAATACAAGTTATAGCGATACCCAGAATAACAGGAATCAATATAACACCCTTGGATGACAGAATTTCCTTTTGCTTAGTCCATAGCCCAATAAGAAAGACTATGCATATAATATAGAAAACAATACTTTTAGATACCAATAAAAGTACTCTTCCTATAAATTCGAGTAATGAGATTTGTCCATGCGCAAACTTGTCTATAAAACCTGCTCCCGGTAAGACAGCTCTATCTGGCCAAGTGTCTTCTGCAAATAAGCCAGGAATCTTGATGGCATATAAACCAGCGAATTTTATAGGATGATCTTTTATCCATTCTATAGACCTAGCTTTCCATATAGAATCCTTTTGTGCATAAGTATATGAGTTTGCATTTTTGATATAACATAGATTGGTTGTGTCACTTAAGAGAGAAGAAGCGACTCCTCCATATGCCTTGTCATTAGAGGTGTAGGCAAGATTTACACCTGAAGTAGAAGACTGCAATATAACTCGATTAGCCGATTTATATGAAGCCGCTCCTATAAGGACCAACACAAAAACAAATCTAATTGCCAATGAAATATACTTGCTTATTTTAACCTTGCTCATATACATCATGACAAGAGCCGTAATGAGGAATATAACTACCAGAGGACGAATCCAATTAGCCAATCCAAAAGCAACTCCTGCCAAGAGAATATACCCAATACTCTTTTGATTTACAACAGCCCAAAGCCCCAATAATGATAAAAACAAAAAAGGAACTTCTGTACCTGCAGGTATAACTACCCACCATGTTGAATACAACAGAGAGTATGCGATTACAGAAATATAAGCAGTAGTCTTATTAAATAATTTGTTAGCTATGCCATAGACAAAATAAATAATACCAAGATTAAGCATAAGATTTAACCACAAGTTTACAGACATGGTTCCAAACAACTTCATTTGCAAGATGAAATAGTTTATCAAACCTGGTGCAAAGATGTAATTATCGTACATATTAGCCGAATCAGGATACCAATTACCACGTGCAATACAGTCCTGTGCTAATGTTATATACTCACCATAATCAGATAATTGCTTATAATCCCCAAAAGATATTATAAGAAATATCTGTATAAATAAACACAATGCAATAATTATAAATGCAATTTTTCTAATATTACTTTTATACATATTAAGCTACAAAAATTATTTTACTTTACATACTTTGAGAATTCGTCAAATATGTTTGAGGTTCCTTAACGCTTACCACTTAGTTCAACCAAAAATCTACATATCATCCTTTAAAATTCAGAATTATACTCTTTGAACATACTTATAATTTCTCATTTGTCACTACCCACATGTTCTTGACAGGACAGATTGGCTTCAATCTATCTACTGTCAATTGAATGAGGGAACACCCCACATCCATCACATCAATGAACTGCTTTGGGTAATCGGGAGTTGACATTGACCAGAAGCGGCTGCCTATGCCGCCGGCCATAATTATAATTTGAATATCGTTAAATATTATTTCACTTATTTTAGCCCTAAGGTTTTCATCCACTCTTCATATATTCTTTCCACCGAATAATCCTTGCTTTTTTCTACAGCAGCTAAAGCCATTTGCTCACGTTTCACTTCATTCCCCATAATTTGGGCAACCATTCCAGCAGCTTCTTCAGCTTGATAACCATTTTTGTGATAAGGTATCACAACACCATCCTTATTACTTTCTATAATATCGCCAATCGCAGAATAGCTATTGTAAACAGCAGGAATGACACCGAAGCTCATACATTCTGCAAGAACCAAAGGGAAACCCTCAAAATCAGAAGTAAGAAGGAGAATAGAGGCACGTTTGTAATAATCAATTGGCTTTTGGAAACCCTCAAAAGAAACACGTTTCAAACCTAAACATCTCACATGATTCTCCAAGTTTTCTCTATCTTCACCATCTCCAACAATGGTCAATCGCCAATCAGGGAAACGTTCTTCCAGATAGTTCCAAGTATCTATCACACGATATACTCGTTTCTGCACGAAATCCAAGCGTCCCACGTAGATTATTTCCTTAATTTTAAATGTATAAGAGAGAGCATTTTTTTCTAGAATTGCCCCCCCCACATTCATTTTATCGAGGTTGTTTTTCCATTGAGAATAGACATTCTCTAATGAAAACAAGTTACTCTTCGAGATGGCATTTTTAGATAATTGCAACCATCTTTTTGGGCATTTCATTACATCAGCCATTTTCCCAGCCATCTGTGCTGCATCATAACCTTTTTCTGTTATTGGTAAAATGAAACCATTTATATTATCGTCAATAATATCATATACAGCAGGATAACTACCATAAACGAATGGTACAACACCAAAAGACATACCTTCAATTATAACCAAGCCAAAACCTTCAAAATCAGAAGTAAGAAGGAGAAGAGAGGCACGTTTGTAATAATCAATTGGCTTTTGGAAGCCCTCAAAAGAAACACGTTTCAAACCTAAACATCTCACATGATTCTCCAAGTTTTCTCTATCTTCACCATCTCCCACAATGGTCAATCGCCAATCAGGAAAACGTTCTTCCAGATAGTTCCAAGTATCTATCACTCTATATACTCGTTTCTGTACAAAGTCTAAACGCCCGACATAGATAATTTCCTTTTCCTTCTTATCTACGTTCGTGATCTTCTCAGATTGAACACTTCCATCAATTGTGATTGGATTTGTTTGAGCCACGAGCTTTGTTGGATTCTTAATCCCGGTAAATTTCTTGAATAATTCAATAAAACTTGGAGACAAGACTTCATACATATCACTATGTTTATATACATAGCGCATGGAATAACTTGTTATAGACTTAACCAAAAACCTTTTTATCTCTAATACTGTACGTAAAAGTGGACACTGGCAACGCTCAATAGCTTGATCACACGCTTTCAGCTTTCCATTAGTATCAACCTGATTGTGGTATACCGTAATAACCTTCACCTTTAACCCTTTACGAGCTTGATTGATTACTCGAATCGGAAGAAAAGGCAAACCCCATTGGTTTATAACCACCTCTATCTTTTTATCAACGAGGAGTTGACGCAGCATAGAAATATTCTCCCGACTGTTCTTATAGCCATGAGCTATATATAAAGGTATGTCCTTTGGCAATTGCTTTTCTAGAATATCATCAGCTCGATAGAAAGAGAAGATGCCTACTTGATGACCATGCTTAGCAAAAGTCTTAGCCAACGTCATCGTTACAACTTCAACGCCACCTATTCCAAAAGACTTAGTTAAAAAAAGAATATTCATATGATTAAAACAATTTCATATTAAAATGCTTGCCAGTCATCCCAAAACAAATCAGGATTTCCATCATCACTATTCCACCATCTTTGTGGATAAATAACAGTTTTTTTCTTCTTACCAAGGAATGCCCCCCAATAGCTAAAAGAACTATTAGCAATAATGGCATTATCACATTGCGACATTAAATACATATCTAGAGGAGAATTCTTTCCTGTATTCCAATCCACAAATGTTGCATTGTCTCCAAAAGGTAAGTTTTGTTTCATCCATTGCAAATCATCAGAGAAGCATATAAACTTGATATCTGGATACTTATCTTGCAAAAACTTAAGTGCCTTCTTGTAATATTCCAGCGTACAACAGCCTTCGAATATTGACTTATAGTTTGAAGCCAGATAGTCACCACGTCTCACATGCACAAAACAAGTATGATTATTTCTTATCTGTTCTAGAACTTTTTTATTTTTCTCTGACAATTTACTTTCATCTACCTTCCATTTCAACCAATCATTTCCTTTAGGAAAATAACGCTTATTAAATTTGAAAGGGAACAAGATTTTAGCATCTTGATGTTTCCATTCTCTTTGATTCAAGTCTAGCCATTTAGAGTGTGGTACCATTTGTTTATAAAAGTAAAACAAGCCAACAGCTGGTAATGTCCAAAACTTTTCAGGTGGCAATTCTACATCAAACCATCTGTCCAATTCCAAGCCATAATGTTCAGTTAGCTTCTTTCCATAATGCCCATAGAATCTCTCATTTGGGAAACAAGATTTTAAATGTAGGTAAAAGGCATACTCAAACATTTGGTTGCCCAGTCCTCCTGTAAAAACTAATATTCTCATATCTTTAATTTTTTCTTTATTATTTGTTCTTTAAATTTTAAATATTTATGATAAGCAAAGCAAAAATATTTTTCGATACCACATGGATAATCACCCAATTCAAATGAAGCTGTATCTAAATCAAAGCTCATATAATTCAATTTTCTATCACTTATGAAACGACCAGCTATGTACCCAGCTTTTCTGAAAGTATTAAGTACTTGAGTAGCATACATGTTTGGATAATGATTCAGACAAAAATTGCCATAAGTTTCAAATTCAGAAAAAGAATTGACATTGGTAGAATCTGTTGCATTTATTATTTTCTCATACCAAGAATCACCATAAATTGGTGATTTTTCAATATCACCAAGCATTTTCGTCATAACGTTTTTATTAAACATCATATGCTCTGCAATATATGAAAAATCCGCATATTCTCCCAATTCTAATATTTTACTTAATGTATCAAAATATGCTTGATTGTGCTCCTTCTTTTTTGTAAATATAGGCTTACCATTAGAAGTAAAGAATTCTATATTGCGCAAGGGCAAAGTATCTGCATCCCAACTCAAGTAATAATCAGTATCACAATATTCTGATAGAGCAAAACCCAATTTGATAAATTGCTGCAAGAACCAGCCTGTACGCTTGGCAGGCGCCCCATGATTTACAAGAGTATTTTTGACGCAATCAAATGATAAATTCTCTAGAAGTCCATTCTCATCCAAGACCTTTACTAAAGTATTGGATTTTACCTTCTTGGGAAGAAACTTAATGAGTCTAGTATCTATTATCAGAAATATCTTTTGAGGTTTGATATTCAACGATACATACTTTATTGTCTTCTGTAAAAACTCAAAATCCTTATATGCAGCAGGAATGATAACATTAAACTTTTTAGCCATTTACCTTCCTCCTTATGCAATTTTTTTATGAGCAGAAGGATGGAAACACAAACAGCTTCTAATTACCCCCCCCAGATTTACATTAACACCTATTTTATTATTTCTCATATCCTTAATTATTTTAGCAGGATTACCAGCAGCAATACAGTCGTTAGGAATACTCTTGGTAACTACCGCACCAGCACCCACAATACTTCTGCAGCCAATGGTAACACCCTTAAGTATTATACAATTAGCCCCAATAAGCACATCATCTCCTATGACAATAGGAGAATCATTTTTATTACTCAAATCATCTACGAGATTTCTTCGCTTTAGATAATCTAGCGAATGAGCATCGCTATCCATAATAATAGTATTGGCACCTATATCTACATGGCTACCTATCGTGATACTCAGATGACTCCAAAGAACGACACTGCTAACACTTACATGATTCCCTATAATAAGTTGAGCATTATCATTCACGCAAATACTACCTCGAAGATTACGAGACAACGGATTCAAAGTTCTACCACTAAGGAAACAAAAATTATCGCCAATGCTAATATCTGCATTTTTACCTAGTGAAAGTCGAACAGCCCCATGTACGATGCAATGCTTACCTTTTTTAACACCTAGCAAATCTAACTTTAAACGATTATAATAGGTAAAATATAAGTTAGAAGCCCTCTTCCATTGAGCTTCCACTCTTCTAACATAATATGCGATTTCTCCCATAAGCTAACTATAAATATTTAGTTTCATTAAAAATCTCTTAATCCCTTGTCGCAACTGAGTCGGAACTTTGGGAAACAAAGCAAATTGCAATAAAGTTATATTTTCCTTAAAAGAAAAATGAGAAAAATGCAAGAGAAGCGTTCTTGCCTCCTTTTTGATTAAATGTTTATTAACCTGATAAAAGGAATCAAATTCACTGGTAAAGATTTCATTGCGTGAAAATAGAACTGAGGCCGTCAAGCATTCATAAATTTTTCCACGATATGGCCAATAATCCTCATTACCCTTTACATACTTTTCCGCAAATTCTCTTAACACAAAGAAGATTTTCACCAAGTCATCATTCATCTTCATTTTCCTTGAAGACATAATGCTTCCACTTGTTCTTATGCGGTAATTATATACAGGTTGAGGGATAATCATCAGCTTATCTGCCAAGTACAGCATACGATTAGAGAATTCACCATCTTCATGGTAAACTCCTGGCATAAACCTCAAGTCGTACTTTTCAAGAAAAGCCTTCTTGAAGACATATCGCTGACAAGCACCTCTGTTGGCATTGTTATTGCGAAACATATAATCGCGTCCGCTTTTAACTTTCGGATTTGGTACATATTCAACTTTTGCCTTATCGTTTTTTTCATATTGCATCATTAAGACAGTCGCAAATACATCTATTTTAGGATATGATATAATTGTATCTAAAACTATAGATAAAGAATCTTTAGTTAGCCAATCGTCGCTATCAACAAACCAAATATATTCACCTTTTGCATGGTCAAGACCTGTATTGCGCGCCACGCTTAATCCTTGGTTCTCTTGATTAATGATGACAAGATTCTTATGTTGGCTAGCTATGGTTTTAACAATACTCATGGAGTTATCTGGAGTACCATCATTGACTGCAATAACTTCAAAGATATCTTCGGAAATATCTTGAGCATATATACTAGTAAAACATTGCTCTATATATTTCTCAACATTATAAATTGGTATAATTATAGAAACTAACATACAACTGATTTTAAATAATTATATCTATACAAAAGCATATATAGTGTAAGATAGGTTGCATCACCTAATCCCATCAAACTCGTTGCTGTATTCATCACTAACCATGAGGCGGTTACAATGTGCAAATAACGAGAACCACTTACTTTCGTATTCTTTACAATTGCATAATATAAATATATATATCCAAAAACACCAAGAATGCCATTATTAATCATTAATGGTAGCCAAATAGATTCACCACCAAAAAATAAAATATCAGTAATTTGCGTTTCTTTACCAAGACCAAACAGCGGACTTTGCATCATATAATCAAAAGCAATTGAATATTGAACAATGCGCATATCCATAGAACTACCTCCAATCGCATCTGCAGCCTTAGGATTTAATATTGACATTATATTATCATAGATAAAAGGCCACATAAAAACAGCAATCAATAGTAGCAATAATAATATCTTTGTTTTATAACGTTTAAATAATTCTTTATCCAAAAATAAATACGAAAGCAAAACTACAATTCCAAGTATTGGACTACGCGATGCACTTGTAATTACTCCTATTAATAAAAAAACAAGAGACATTGGAACTAAAAGTCTCATCAGTAAAGACTTTCTAAAATTTTCGAATACTAGATAAAATGGCAACGATAGCAAGATAGCACAGGCTACACCATAAGTTATGGAGAATGGCATAAAAGACTTTATTCGAGGTAAACCAAACCTCAGTTCGTCAAAGTCTGTATCCCAAGCATGCTCCTTATCAATAAATGGCATGCTACGTATCCAATCATCCACAGGACATTTGTATGTAAATAATTCCAACATTCCATTTCCTACAAGGAATAAAGAGAACAGCATATATACAGCTGCAGCAAGCTTCACATCTCGTATGTTTCTTAGACATTGAAAATATATATAACTATACAAGAGAATACTTATTACCGTTGAAGGTATACGATTTATCATAAAAACTGGTATTATGCATCCAATTGAATATATAATAGCATATACCATATACCCTCTTGTAAAGGGGAAATGTAATTTTGAGTATTCTTTTCGTTTAACGAAAAAACAAAATGCTATCAATAATACTATTGCCATATCAAAAGGCAAAGCTGCAGTAAGTCTTACATCATAATAAAACAATATTTTAAATGGTGCATAACATAAAACCGCCTTTTTGAAATCAAAAAGTATAAATAATACCCATATAAAGAACAAAATGTATAATAGAGTCATTTTAATTTATTTATAATTTTATACAAAAAATACAAAAGATATCCTAAAATCTTATGGTGACTATATAATTTTAATATTGTATTTTTAAAGTTACCATCTTTTATATTTTTTATATATTTATCTATTAATGAATTATATTTACCAGTTAAATCTCTTTGTTTTAAATGGTATCTGTCTAAAATAGTCCAAATCTGATTTAAAACAAATTGAGATAAAGCTTCATCATTTTCCAAACTTTTTAACCTGTAAGTTGTTTCTGTAATTAACTTTTCATATTCATATGTTCGATCGATATTCTTACCCATTGCAGACAAATCATTAAGAGCATAATGATAATCAGGATATGGAACAAATCTTATTTTATCTTCAGCACCAGCATAGCAGCAGGTAAGAAGAAATAATAAATCTTCACCTATTTCAATTTCATTTGAGAACCTTTCATTTCCTATAAAAGAACGTCTAAATAATTTGGCCCATACTTCGTTTCTTACATTATCGCCTTTTAGCAATCTAATTAACATCTGATTTCCTGAAACCGTTGTATTCTTCAATGTAACATGACTCTGATAAACTTTTCCTTTCATTATTACATCACAATTTGAAACTACCAATGAAACACATTCATCAATTCCAGTCACCAGATGAGCAAGAAAATCTCGAGACAAAGTATCGTCTGCATCTACAAAGGTTACCCAATCACCAGCAGCAGTGTCTAATCCTAGATTTCTTGCAGTACTAACTCCCCCATTTCTTTTATTTAGCACTTTTATGCGCTCATCTTTTTTAGAGAAGTCAACACAAATTTCATGAGAATGATCTTTACTCCCATCATCTATTAGCAGCAACTCAAAATTAGAATAAGTCTGAGCAAGAATACTATCTATACATTTTTGAAGATATTTCTCTGCATTATAAACAGGTACTATAACAGATATCATTGGCTTAATCATCATGCATCTTCAGAAATTAAATGACCATAAAAAGTTTGCTTACCATTAATAGATGACATCATTTGTCCTTTCCATGTAAGCTTACAAAACATCGTGCTTTCAATTATATGTTTCATGATTGCTGAATCATATATTTTATTCAAATTATTCTGTAAAACATACAGATTCTCTGTAAAAATTGCATTTCTATCTACGATTTTCTTAAAACTTGCAGAACCATCATAAAACAGTCTAAGACCATAATCTATAAAATAGTAGTCTATAAAACTATTATATCCCTTCCAGTGCGTATAAAACAAATCCCTCATAAAATCAAATACAACATTTCGACCTCCAATAGCAAAGCTACTCCACTTACACATAGAGACAAAGTGACAATCTTCGTTAGTACTCAAGGAAAAGAAATCGCCAGTAATAACACTGTCAGGAATATCTTTTGTTACGTAAATTGTTGAATCCAACCAAATTCCCCCATTATCAGCAATACAAGCCATTCTTATTATATCACTTAAATGAGTAAGAGATATTATCTTTTTCTCAACCTTATCAATTATATAGTTTGGTATATCCACATAATCAAAGTAATTATCTTTAGTTAATAATATAACCTTCACATTTTCACTTATGTGTTTTTTGACTGATTCAAAACACGCTTTAACAATTGGTGGCATATTACTATACCCCTGCCACCACATTATCCATATGATGGGCTGCCTATCTAACATTTTTTTCTTACCAGAATATTTATCTATTAAATCACCATATTGTTGTTTTAAATATTTTAATTTAGTTCCCTGTATAAAATGCTGCTTCTTTTGTAAATCCTTTATAAAAACACTTAAAATTTCTGTTTTAAAAGCAACAATAATATTACTACATCTTCGCACATCATTAAACGATGATACGTGTTCTTTTATTTTATTTATAACGTTCATACTTTTTAAAAATCGTACATATTATTATTTCAAAATATTATTTAAAAAGCTAATTGATCCTACCTGTTTTTTTCCAAGAATATCATTGACATTTTGCCAATTGATGTCTTTTACCATTTTGCTTTTAACTTCATCATAGCTATCAATTAACCGATTATCCAAACCAAATTCAGTCAACAACGATACAAACCTACTCATTCCTCGTTCATGATTACCAAATACCAAGAAAGGTTTATTGAAATTGATAGAAAAAGCACAAGCATGAAAGGAATCTGTAAAAACAAATTTTGCATCATAGAATCCACGAAGCCACATTTCTACAGGCGGCTGAATTCTATCTTTCAATTCACATAACTTATCATCACACTTAGAATTAACATAAAAGGGAACCAAATGGTATTTCTTTGAGATATGATCAACGATTTTTTTCTTTTCATCTGTCATATCAAGAATATATACCATAAAATCACCTTTACTCTTTTTAAAATCTGAAATATTAAGATTGTCTATATAATCTTTGGGGGATAACAAAAGTGTTGGATCAAGAACATGTTGTGCATTGCTATTTAGATATTTTTTGCATAACAGCACACCTGAACTTTCTCTCACCCCAACTGCATTAAACTTTTTCAACAAAGCAGAACAATTACGAGTTTGAATTGGAGAATATTCCCAATCATCGGTACCAAAAGATGCTGCATATGCAACTCTTTTAACATCCCAGCCATGAGTAAAATCGAGGTATGCATTTTCTATCGGGTGATAATGTTGCTCTCTCCATACTTGATCACTTCCAACAACAAAACCATCGTATTGCCCATCCTCTATATCATAAAGACTGCGTTGTATCTTTCTATGAATATACTTTTTAACGAATTGGAAAGTAAGCTGATGTTCTGCTTCAATCTCTTCGTTCTGAAAATATATCCAATGCCATCGCTGATTTGTACGACCTATTACTTTTTTGATTGATTCTTTAATTATTCGTTTGATGTAACCAAGAAAAGAAACATTAGGTGGCCATCCTTTATCAATCAATGTCACTTCATGTCCCATTCTTTCCAATACCGTTTGCAAAGCATATGCCTGCAATATTCCTCCATAATTAGTATGGAGAGGTAATGTTAATATTCCGATTCTCATTCTTCAATTCCTCCTTCATCATTATTATTATCTCGATAAGTTCGATTAATCCCCTTGATAGATACCTTGAAACCGTAATGCTTCAATCTACTTGATACACTTCTAAAGCTTACCTTACTAAAGAAAGGTATTTCAGGACGTTCCCCTACCTCAAGATTATCCTTGGCTATGGCAAAAATAACCTCATATTCAAGAGCAGAGATATTATCAGTTTCAGGAACTTGAAAATTCTCACCCAATAATCTATTTGCCTTTTGACGATATGCTAAATCAAAGAAATTCTCTGCTGAGACATACCCCTGGAAGAACAAATGACTAAGAACGCTTGAACCATTATACTTTTTTACGTGAATGAACTGTTTGTCACGTGAGTAAATATCACAAAACTCTATTGGACTTCCACCTTGATAAACATTTCGCCTGTCCATCAAACAATATCTATCGGGGTACTCATTGCATACGGCAATATTATATATCCTTCCACGCATAATCCAGCATCGGTATATTAGACAACGTTGCATCCTCATAATACTGTTGAACTTTACGTACATAATCTTGTTCAACCTCATACCATTTGCCGTCATTTAAGAGGTACTGATGTCCTTCAAAATTCAAGTCTGCATACAAGCACCTATATACTGGCCAATTTCTTACCGGAGTTTCTTCAGCATTTAAGCAAGTTACCTTTTTCTTTTTGATGTCATTTAGAGAAAGATCGTTGCCATATTCGTCTTTAATAATTTCAATAGATAAATCATCATAAATATTATCTGTTTTCAACTTAAAGGATTCCAAAGAATAATAGTCAATTATCTCAGGTATAGATGTCCAAATACGAGTAGTATTCGCTGAATTAAACTCTTCTAGCAGAAGTTGATCAAGTCTCTTAATCAAAGTCTTATCTTTAATCTCCTGTATTTGATTAATCCAATCGAAACCTGCATCACGATAATGATTACTTTTGTAAAGATGGTAACAATGCGTTAAGAATTCCTCTAATTCATCATAGCTTTTGTCTGTAGAAACAGAAAGAGAATCTGCACCAGATATTGTACCAGACAAATCCCCTTCAGAAGCTTTACCTGACACCAACTTCAACAAATCCCTATCGACATCAATATTAAACTACGAATCTCAGCTAATGCACTCGACTGAATTCGGTTGTTCAGAGGTACAGCCTCCATACTATTTATGTCAATACTACGCAACTTATCAGCATCTACACTATTCAGTGTTGCAAGTAACCCGAATCGTTTTTCAACGACATTTGATTCCAGCAAAGATCTGCCAAAGCCAAAACAAACAGCAAATATGCGATGTACATTTTCCCCTACATCTATTTGATATAAGATAACTGCAGACACACTTTTACCTTGTAAAGACTCTAAACCAACATATTCACCTTTAAGAAAGCTATTCACCCACTTAGGACTGACAGGTTGATTATTCTTATAATACAGAATCAATCCGTTAGCCAAAGTAAGCGAAGGTATATCAGGCTTTAAAACCCGGTTTATTGGTATCCCTTCTTTTATTAATGATATTGACAATTTTGTTTTTGCCATATATGATTCTCCTATATTTTAATTATCTATATCTATTCTATCCTAGACTCTCCATTCGCCCTTCTGATGGATTTATCCAATCCCTCTATCAATCCATCATACGACCATTTCTCTATCGAAACTTTCGTTTGTATCTCACCAATACAGCGTCACCACTATATTACAAGTGGTTACACCTATCAGTTTTTTGAAAAAAGTTATTTTATATCAATATTGCAGAAGATTAACATAGTAACATGGAAGCGATTCTAATCAGGCTCACACGGATCTCACGGATTTCAAATAACCTCCAGACTCTACTTTCGAATTAGATATGCAGCACCCCCTTCCAACCAGCTTTCGCCAGCAGGAAGGCGGCGCCTTAATGGTTCTAAATCAATCTAAAAAAATGAAATCATTTTTTTCCAATCTCGTCCTGGGCCTTCTTCAAGGCGCGGATTCTTAACTCCTTCTCTACTCGCTTCTTCACTTCCTTCTCTATCATGTCCTCTAAGATCTGGTTGAGAGGACGGGAGAATGGATGCCAACCGTAATCGGCATTCTCCTTCGTGTGACAGAACAACACCGTGCCAATACCCATCCATACCTTCAGGCAAACCTCCTCGCTAGGATAATGGGTGAAAATCCAATTGGTGAAACGAACAAACTCGGAGAGCAACATATGCTCGCCCTTGTTCAAATGGGTGAAGAAACTGCGGGTCAGGTGAAACGCTTTCTTGATGTCACTCTTCTTCAACACCCAGGCACGCATGCCTTCGGTCAACTCATGATAAGTCGCCTTCTCTGAATAAATGTGCTTGGCAGACTTCACTAACTGGTTTGACAACTTGTCGAAACGCTGCTCAGCAGTCTTCGACGAAATCTCAGCCGCGAGCTTCAACTTCTCATCGGCAGAAAGAAGAACTTTCTTTTTTCCATACCTAAAACTTTTAAACAAAATTAATACTTAAATTATTTATTTTTACCACAATGTGGTAATTTTCGATTTCCTATATCGCCCTTTTGTCGTAACTTTGCTGACAGTTACCGAATGGTGAACAGCGGGGTGAACACTTGCC
>ERZ779643.589-NODE-589-length-29233-cov-3.337275_pt1 | contig 29233 bp, 15 predicted proteins | sample MGYA00511564_ERZ779643 | MGnify/ENA primary metagenome ERZ779643 (study PRJEB29588, sample SAMEA2147114) | human gut metagenome | biome: human gut; feature: human-associated habitat; material: faeces | place: Denmark | collected 2008/2010 ... | reverse complement strand
AATACTCTTTGGAAGTTCGTGAAACGAAGCGCGGTATGGAAGAGTTAACTTCCGATATTCCTAATGTAAGTGAAGAGGCTACCAAAGACCTTGACGAGAATGGTATTGTGCGTGTAGGTGCCCGTATCGAGCCGGGTGATATTTTGATTGGTAAGATTACTCCGAAAGGCGAGTCTGACCCTTCTCCGGAAGAAAAGTTGCTTCGTGCCATATTCGGTGATAAGGCTGGTGATGTGAAAGATGCGTCTTTGAAGGCATCTCCTTCTTTGAAGGGTGTGATTATCGGTAAACGTCTGTTCTCCCGCGTTATCAAGACTCGTAGTTCTAAATTGGCCGACAAGGCATTGTTGCCGAAGATTGATGATGAGTTCGATAGCAAGGTGGCTGATTTGAAGAAAATATTGGTAAATAAGCTTTTGAAGCTCACAGAAAATCATACTTCAGAAGGTGTGAAAGACTATATGGGAGCTGAAGTAATCAGTAAAGGCGCTAAATTCTATGCTTCTGATTTCAGTGATATAGACTTTACTGCTATTCAGTTGAGCAATTGGACAAAAGACGAGCATACCAATGAATTGATCCGTGCACTGGTAACGAACTTTATCAAGAAATATAAGGAACTCGATGCAGAGTTGAAACGTAAGAAATTTGCTATTACTATCGGTGACGAGTTGCCTGCAGGTATTATCCAGATGGCTAAGGTTTATATTGCCAAGAAGCGTAAGATCGGTGTTGGTGATAAGATGGCCGGTCGTCACGGTAACAAAGGTATCGTTTCACGCGTGGTACGTCAGGAAGACATGCCGTTCTTGGCAGACGGTACTCCGGTAGATATTGTATTGAATCCGCTGGGTGTGCCTTCACGTATGAACATCGGTCAGATATTCGAGGCTGTTTTGGGACGTGCCGGAAAGAACTTGGGAGTTAAGTTTGCTACGCCTATCTTTGATGGTGCTACGCTGGATGACCTGAACGAATGGACCGACAAGGCCGGTCTGCCCCGTTATGGTAAAACCACTTTGTATGATGGTGGTACAGGTGAGGCTTTCGAGCAGCAGGCTACAGTGGGTGTGACATACATGCTGAAACTCGGTCACATGGTTGAAGATAAGATGCACGCACGTTCTATCGGTCCTTATTCGCTTATTACGCAACAGCCATTGGGCGGTAAGGCACAGTTCGGTGGTCAGCGTTTCGGAGAAATGGAAGTTTGGGCGCTTGAGGCATTTGGTGCTGCGCACATCCTGCAGGAAATCTTGACTATCAAATCCGATGACGTTGTTGGCCGTTCTAAAGCTTATGAAGCAATTGTGAAGGGTGAACCGATGCCGCAACCTGGTATTCCGGAATCCTTGAACGTATTGTTGCACGAGTTGAGAGGTTTGGGCTTGAGCATCAACTTAGAATAAATTGAAATTTGGAAATTGAGGGTTGAGAGCTAATGTCTCTTGATTCTCAATTCCCGACTTATCAACATTGTTTTTCAATTTTTAATTCTCAATTATCAATTATATATAAAAGTATGGCTTTTAGAAAAGATAACAAGATAAAGAGTAATTTCTCGAAAATCTCTATCGGTTTGGCTTCTCCCGAAGAAATCCTTGAGAATTCGAGTGGTGAAGTTTTGAAGCCTGAAACCATTAATTACCGTACGTACAAACCCGAACGTGACGGTTTGTTCTGCGAGCGCATTTTTGGTCCTATCAAGGATTATGAATGTCATTGCGGTAAATATAAGCGTATCCGTTACAAAGGTATTGTCTGTGATCGTTGTGGTGTGGAAGTTACTGAAAAGAAAGTCCGTCGTGAACGTATGGGACACATACATTTGGTTGTTCCTATTGCTCACATCTGGTACTTCCGTTCTCTTCCTAACAAGATCGGTTATTTGTTAGGTTTGCCAACCAAGAAACTGGATGCCATTATTTATTATGAACGTTATGTAGTCATCCAGCCAGGATGTGTAGATACCGTTTCTGAATTGGATTTGTTGTCTGAAGAAGAATATCTGGAAATTCTGGATAATCTGCCAAAAGAAAATCAGCTGTTGGAAGATTCTGATCCAAATAAGTTCATTGCGAAGATAGGAGCTGAAGCCGTATATGATTTATTGACACGGCTGGATTTGGATTCGTTATCGTATGAGTTGCGCCATCGTGCTAGCACAGACAGTTCTCAGCAGCGTAAGAATGAAGCGTTAAAACGTCTGCAGGTTGTAGAGTCTTTCCGTGCTTCTAAGGGTAAAAATAAACCGGAATGGATGATTATGAAAGTAATTCCGGTTATTCCGCCTGAGTTGCGTCCGTTGGTTCCGCTGGATGGAGGCCGTTTCGCAACTTCGGATTTGAATGATTTGTATCGTCGAGTAATTATACGTAATAATCGTCTGAAGCGATTGATTGATATCAAGGCTCCTGAAGTTATTTTACGTAATGAAAAGCGTATGCTTCAAGAAGCAGTCGACTCTTTGTTTGATAATTCACGTAAGTCGAGTGCCGTTAAGACAGATGCCAATCGTCCGTTGAAATCTTTATCTGATAGTTTGAAAGGAAAACAAGGACGTTTCCGTCAGAACTTGCTGGGTAAGCGTGTTGACTATTCGGCTCGTTCTGTAATCGTTGTTGGTCCTGAATTGAAAATGCACGAATGTGGTCTGCCTAAAGGCATGGCAGCCGAATTGTATAAGCCGTTTATTATCCGTAAATTGATTGAACGTGGTATTGTGAAAACGGTGAAGTCTGCAAAGAAAATTGTAGATAGAAAAGAGCCTGTTGTATGGGATATCCTTGAATATGTAATGAAAGGCCATCCGGTGTTGTTGAACCGTGCCCCGACATTGCACCGTTTAGGTATTCAGGCGTTCCAGCCTAAATTGATAGAAGGTAAGGCTATACAGTTGCACCCGTTGGCTTGTACAGCGTTCAATGCCGATTTCGATGGTGACCAGATGGCTGTCCATTTGCCGTTAGGAAATGAAGCCGTATTGGAAGCTCAGATGTTGATGCTGGCTTCTCATAATATCCTGAATCCGGCTAATGGTGCTCCTATTACTGTGCCTTCACAGGATATGGTGCTTGGTTTGTATTATATTACCAAGCTGAGAAAAGGCACAAAGGGTGAAGGTCTGATTTTCTATGGACCTGAAGAAGCTACTATTGCCTATAATGAAAAGAAACTGGATATCCATGCTCCAATTAAGGTTTATGTCGATGATTTGGATGAAAATGGTGTTCTGGTTAAGAAGATGGTCGAAACATCTGTGGGACGTTTGATGGTAAATGAGTTTGTTCCTAAAGAGGTCGGTTATCTGAATGAAGTTTTGGGTAAAAAAGCATTGCGTGATATTATCGGTAAAGTGATCAAGGCTTGTGGTGTTGCCCGTACTGCCCAGTTCTTGGATGATATTAAGAATTTGGGATATTATATGGCCTTTAAAGGTGGTTTGTCATTTAATTTGGCAGACGTTCTTATTCCGCCAGAGAAAGACGCTCTTGTAAAAGAAGGTTATGACGAGGTGGAACAGATTATGGCCAATTATAATATGGGTTTCATCACGAACAATGAACGATATAACCAGATTATCGATACATGGACACATGTCAACAGTAAATTGTCAAATATCTTGATTAAGCAGTTGACTGCTGATAATGACGGATTCAACTCTATTTTCATGATGATGGATTCTGGAGCCCGTGGTTCTAAAGAGCAGATTCGTCAGTTGTCTGGTATGCGTGGTTTGATGGCAAAACCGCAGAAGAGTGGTGCAGAAGGTGGACAGATCATTGAAAACCCAATCCTTTCAAACTTTAAGGAAGGTTTGTCTGTGCTGGAATACTTTATTTCTACTCACGGTGCTCGAAAAGGTTTGGCTGATACAGCCTTGAAGACTGCCGATGCCGGTTATTTGACTCGTCGTTTGGTGGATGTTTCACATGACGTGATAATTAATGAAGAAGATTGTGGTACATTGCGTGGCTTAGTTTGTACAGAACTTAAGAATAATGAAGAAGTAATTGCTTCCTTGTACGAGAGAATTCTAGGTCGTGTTTCAGTCCATGATGTAATCCATCCGCTGACAGGAGAAGTCATTGTAAAAGCAGGAGAAGAAATTCGTGAGGATGCTGCGAAGAAAATACAAGAATCTCCGATTGAGAGCGTAGAAATTCGTTCAGTGCTTACTTGTGAATCGAAGAAAGGTGTTTGCGCTAAGTGCTATGGTCGTAACTTGGCTACCAATCAAATGGTTCAGAAAGGTGAAGTTGTTGGTGTAATTGCTGCTCAGTCAATCGGTGAACCGGGTACACAGTTGACACTTCGTACCTTCCACGTCGGTGGTATTGCATCTAATGTCGCAACCGAGAATAGTGTAGCTTGTAAATATGATAGTGCTTTGTTGGACATTGAAGAGTTGCGTGCTGTTGATGCTGAAGACAATGGCAAGAAATATAAGGTCGTTGTAAGCCGTTTGGCTGAAATGCGTTTGATCGATCCGAATACAAAGATCGTTTTGATGACAAATAATATTCCTTATGGTTCTAAGTTGTTCTTCAATAGTGGCGATCTTATTAAGAAAGGAGATGTTATCATCGAATGGGACCCGTTCAATGCCGTGATTGTATCTGAAGTTTCTGGTAAGATTGAGTTTGAAAGTGTCATTGAAAATGTTACTTATAAAGTAGAAAGTGACGAAACAACTGGTCTGAAGGAAAAGATTATTATTGAATCAAAGGATAAGACAAAAGCACCTGCTGCTCATATTGTTGATGAGAATGGTAATTATTTGAAGAATTATTCGTTGCCGTTGGGTGCTCACGTTGTTAAAGAAGAAGGTGATTCGATCAAGGCCGGTGAAGTATTGGTTAAGATACCCCGTGCTGTAAGTAAGGCAGGTGATATCACCGGTGGTTTGCCTCGAGTTACAGAATTGTTTGAAGCTCGTAATCCATCTAATCCGGCTGTCGTTTCTGAAATAGATGGTGAAGTTGGATTTGGTAAGATCAAGCGTGGTAATCGTGAAATTACGGTAACTTCTAAATTAGGTGAAGTTAAAAAGTATATGGTTCCGCTGTCTAAACAGCTGTTGGTTCAGGAGAACGATTATATTCGTGCTGGTATGCCGTTGTCAGATGGAGCTATTACGCCTTCAGATATTTTGGCAATCATGGGTCCGACTGCAGTACAGGAGTATATCGTAAACGAAATCCAGGATGTATACCGTCTGCAAGGTGTGAAGATCAATGATAAACACTTTGAGGTGATTGTCCGTCAGATGATGCGTAAGGTTGAAATCGTTGATCCGGGAGATACACGATTCTTGGAACAGCAAGTTGTCGATAAGCTGGAGGTAATGGATGAGAATGATCGTATCTGGGGTAAGAAAGTGGTAACTGATCCAGGTGATTCTCAGACATTGAAGGCTGGTCAGATTGTCACTGCTCGTAAGCTGAGAGATGAAAATAGTATGTTGAAACGTCGTGATATGAAGTTGGTAGAAGTACGAGACGCTATTCCTGCCACTGCAAACCAGATACTTCAGGGTATTACGCGTGCAGCATTGCAGACAAATAGCTTTATGTCTGCAGCTTCATTCCAGGAAACAACAAAAGTCTTGAATGAAGCCGCTATCAATGGAAAGGTTGATTACTTGGAAGGCTTGAAGGAAAATGTTATTTGCGGACATTTGATTCCGGCTGGTACTGGTCAGCGTGAGTTTGATAAGTTAATAGTTGGTGCAAAAGATGATTTTGACCGGATTATGGCTAATCGAAAGAATGTTGTTGATTTCAATGAAATGGATAAAGACTAAAATTCGTTATTGAAATATTTAAATTAAGGACAGGCTAATTTTCTTTTTAGTCTGTCCTAATTTTTTGGGGAGTAGCCAGTTTTTAAGAATCAATAGTTGAATATTTATTTATTTCGCAAAAATTAGAATAAACTGTTTATTTTCTTTGCTTATAATTTGGTCACTATAAATAATCTCCTTATTTTTGCAGTACAATAAGATTTTGATTAGCACTAAACACTGTTTCGTATTGAGCGTTAAACGAAACAGAGAAAACACAAAGGTATTTTTACATTGGTCTAAAGAATTGAGAATTAAAAACACAAGTGGAAAGCGGCTGCTTGTGAAAGTAGCCGCTTTTGATTTATAAGTTGCTGAGTACGAAAATAGAAATTCTGCTGTGTTATACAATTCTTGTTTTTTTGCGTATTATTCCAATTAAGTGTGTATATTTGCAGTGTATAACTTTTATATTTAACAATCATGGAAGAAAATAAAACAACAAACAATGAAATCCAGGTAGAGCTGTCTGATGAAATGGCTCAGGGAACTTATGCTAACTTAGCCATTATCTCACATTCTGCTTCAGAATTTATCTTAGACTTTATTCGTGTTGTTCCGGGTGCTCCGAAAGCTCAAGTTAAAAGTCGTATTATTTTAACTCCGGATAATGCTCACCGTTTATATTTAGCATTGCAGGATAATCTGAGAAAATTCGAAGAAATGATGACTGCAGGTAAAGCTCAGGCTGAAAATAAAACAGCAAATTTTCAGGATTTCGTTCCTAAAGGAGATGCTTGAAGAATTAAATAAAAGCATATGAAGGGTATATCGGTCACGATATACCCTTTTTTGTGTTATAAATATTCCTATTTGCTAATTGTTTATTGATTTTGCTGGATTTTTGTTATTTTATTTTTTATCTTTGGAAATCATAACTATAAAGCATATATCATGGATGAACAAATTAAACAAATTGCTGAGCGTCTGATCGGCTTGCGTGAAGCACTGGAGTTAACGCCAGAAGAGGTTGCCAAGACTTGTCATATTTCTGTTGAAGAATATACTCGTATAGAAAGTGGACAGGTGGATATTTCTGTTAGTGTATTACACCAGATTGCCAAAGCTTATGGAGTAGAACTAACTACATTGATGTTTGGAGACGAACCAAAGATGAACTCTTATTTTATTACCCGTAAAAATAAGGGAGTAGCTGTAGAACGAGTTAAAGCTTACAAATATCAGTCGTTAGCAGCTGGTTTTGCTCAGAGAAAGTGTAATCCTTTTATGGTGACTGTTCATCCTAAGCCTGAAGATGAACCCATATATCGGAATTCTCATCCCGGCCAGGAATTCAATTATGTCGTTAGTGGCAGGATGATGATTGAAATTAATGGGAAACAGTTGATTTTAGAGGAAGGTGATAGTATTTATTTTGATTCACAACAGCCGCATGGAATGAAAGCTTTGGATGGAGAGAAAGTTTGCTTCCTTGCTGTTATTTTATAATGTAAAAGATTATGTTAGAAAGATTTGTCGGTCAGACTTCTTTTGTTTCACAAGAAGACTTTAAAAAGAATTTTAAGGTAAAAGTACCCGAAAACTTTAATTTCGGCTATGATGTAGTAGATGCTTGGGCCGAAGAGGAACCTGAGAAAAAAGCTTTATGTTGGACAAATGATAAAGGGGAACATGTTGACTTTACATTTGCCGAAATGAAAAAATATACTGATCAGACTGCTGCCTATTTTCAGTCATTAGGAATTGGGCGAGGTGATATGGTTATGCTGATCTTGAAACGGCGTTATGAGTTTTGGTTTTCTATCATAGCTTTGCATAAATTAGGTGCTGTGGTTATTCCAGCTACACATTTGCTGACAAAGAAAGATATCATCTATAGAGCGAATGCTGCTGATATAAAAATGGTGGTGTGTGCTGGGGAAGAAGTTATTACCAAACATATTCAAGATGCTTTGCCGGAATCACCTACTATTGAGCAGGTAGTTTCTGTGGGCCCGTTTGTTCCTCCAGGATTTCATGATTTTCATAAAGAGTGGGAACAGGTGCCTGCTTTTGTTCGTCCGGTGCATGCAAACAGCAATGATGATATTTCTTTGTTGTATTTTACTTCAGGCACCACAGGTAATCCTAAAATGGTAGCACATGATTTTACTTACCCGCTGGGACATATTACAACAGGTTGTTATTGGCACAATTTACATCGTGACAGCTTGCATTTGACAATTGCTGATACAGGCTGGGGTAAGGCTGTTTGGGGTAAATTATATGGACAGTGGATTGCTGGAGCAACGGTCTTTGTTTATGATCACGAAAAGTTTACACCTGCTGATATGCTTCGTATGATCCAGGATTATAAGATAACATCTCTTTGTGCTCCTCCAACTATTTTCCGCTTTTTGATTCGTGAAGATTTAACGAAATATGATTTATCTTCATTACAATATTGTACTATTGCTGGTGAGGCTTTGAATCCGGCTGTCTATGAGACTTTCTATAAATTGACAGGTATTAAGTTGATGGAAGGATTTGGACAAACCGAAACGACACTGACGATTGCCACTTTCCCATGGATGGAACCGAAGCCAGGTTCTATGGGAATGCCTAACCCGCAATATGAAATAGACTTGGTTCGTCCGGATGGTACATCTGCAGAAGATGGTGAACAGGGACAGATAGTGGTCCGTACGCAGAATGGTAAACCATTGGGTTTGTTTAAAGAATATTATCGGGATGCGGAACGTACACGAGAAGCTTGGCATGACGGATTGTATTATACTGGCGACGTGGCTTGGAGAGATCAGGATGGATACTACTGGTTTGTTGGTCGTGCTGACGATGTGATCAAAAGTTCTGGATACAGAATTGGTCCGTTTGAAGTAGAAAGTGCTTTGATGACGCATCCGGCTGTCGTAGAATGTGCCATAACAGGTGTTCCAGACGAAATCCGAGGGCAAGTAGTAAAGGCTACAATTGTTTTATCAAAAGAATATAAAGATAAGGCCGGTGATGCTTTAGTTAAAGAATTGCAGGACCATGTAAAACGGGTGACTGCTCCTTATAAATATCCACGTGTGGTTGAATTTGTAGACGAATTGCCTAAAACAATTAGTGGAAAAATTCGTCGTGTAGAGATTCGGGATAAAGATCATCAGGTAAAATAAAAACAGAATCAGTTAAAATGAGAAATTTCACTTGTGTACAAGATTTAGGGGATTTACAACAAGCCCTTAAAGAAGCGTTTGAGATTAAAAAGGATCGTTTCCAGTTTTCTGAGTTAGGAAAGAATAAAACTCTATTGATGGTTTTCTTCAACTCGAGTTTGCGTACTCGTCTGAGTACCCAGAAGGCTGCTATGAATTTGGGTATGAACACGATTGTACTGGATGTAAATCAAGGCGCGTGGAAATTGGAAACAGAACGAGGCGTCATTATGGATGGTGATAAATCAGAGCATCTCTTGGAGGCAATTCCAGTGATGGGCTGTTATTGTGACGTCATTGGTGTTCGTTCGTTTGCACGTTTCGAGAATAAAGCAGATGATTATAATGAAAAGATATTGAATCAGTTTATTCAGTATTCCGGACGTCCTGTATTTAGTATGGAGGCCGCTACACGCCATCCGTTGCAGAGCTTTGCCGATTTGATAACAATCGAAGAATACAAGAAAACGGCTCGTCCAAAAGTCGTTATGACTTGGGCTCCGCATCCGAAAGCTTTGCCTCAGGCTGTTCCTAACAGCTTTGCGGAATGGATGAATGCGACTGATTATGAATTTGTCATTACTCATCCGGAAGGTTATGAATTAGATCCGAAATTTGTAGGTCATGCCAAAGTTGAATATGATCAGAAGAAGGCTTTGGAAGGGGCTGATTTTGTTTATGCAAAGAATTGGGCTGCTTATCAGGATCCGAATTACGGTAAGGTGATAAATATGGACCGCAGCTGGACGGTTGATACAGAGAAGATGGCTTTGACGAACAATGCCTATTTTATGCACTGCCTACCGGTCCGTAGGAATATGGTTGTAACAGATGATGTTATCGAAAGTCCTCAGAGTATAGTTATTCCTGAAGCTGCCAATCGGGAAATTTCAGCACAAACCGTCTTGAAGAAAATATTGGAAGGTTTAAAATAATGGCAAAATGAAGATAACGCATTCTTAGCCACTGTCCAAAATTTTGTGTAAATGGAAACAGGATTCAGTTATAAGTTCATTCTTATATCTGGATTCTGTTCTCAAAAATAAGCATAAATTGGTTCATAATCAAGCCCCAGTTTGAAATAGGCATTGTCCATTTCTTTTCAATTTCCATGAGCGAAAGATATACGGTCTTTTTTACGGCATCGTCCGAAGGGAATGAAAGCTTTGATTTTGTGTACTTTCTGATTTTCCCGTTCAGATTTTCAATGAGATTGGTTGTATAGATTATTTTTCTGATTTCCAGCGGGAACTGGAAGAAAACCGTCAGATCATCCCAGTTGTTTCTCCATGAAAGTATAGCGTAAGGATACTTTCCTCCCATTTCTTTTCCAGATTGTCAAGTTCTGCGGCTGCAACTTCCTTGTTAGGTGTATTGTAGATATTCTTCATATCCGCCGAAAACTCTTTCTTGTCCTTATAAACGACATATTTACAGGAGTTTCTAATTTGATGTACCACACAGATTTGAGTAGATGAGTGAGGGAATGCGCTACAGCTGGTATCCGTAAACCCATTCAGATTGTCGGTACAGGTAATCAATATATCCTGCACTCCACGTGCCTTTAGATCTGTCAGTACCCCCATCCAAAAAGAAGAACTTTCTGATTTACTGACCCACATGCCCAGGACTTCCTTCAGGCCGTTCTGTTTCAGGCCCACACAAAGGTAGACGGTCTTGTTTATAATCTTGCCGTTATCCCGTACTTTGAATACTATGCCGTTCATCCAGACTATCAAATAGACAGGATTAAGGGGACGGTTCTGCCACTCCAGAGCTGCCTGGTTTACCTTGTTTGTTATGATGGAAATAGTTGATGTAGAGAGCTCTATTTCATAAATCTCACGCATCTCTTCCTCTATATCAGAAACGCTCATACCTTTGGCATATAGGGAGATAACAAGCTTTTCTATAGAAAGTCCACGGCTTTCATGTTTGGGCACTGCTATCGGCTCAAACTGGCCGTTACGGTCACGTGGGATGGAAATGACAGCCTCTCTATACAAAATATTTTATAGTGCCATATTTTGTTTGGAGAGGACTTAGAATTCACCCTCTGTCCCATTTATGCAGCCTACGGATTACTTGGTGCCAGCTTTTTTAGGACTATACCGTACACTTCCTCGCCATAGGCAACTATCTCTTGGTAGAAATTAGCGCGCAAACGCTCTCAGGCCAATGCTTCCTTCAGTGACGACAACTCTTTGAGGAGCTTCTTGTAATCTTCCGGGGTCACGTCTTTTCCTTGCTTTTTCATGAGTTCAGCGTCTAGAGGGTTTTCCAGTTCAAAGGTAGACATTTATAGTAAATATTTGAATGGCTCATCTCATATTTTCGAGCTACCATTGTATTTTTTCTTTATATTGAATGACTGTTCAGAATAGAAGTTTTTTCGTATGTTGATATTATATTTCTTGTTTTTCGATTTAACTCTTAACTGTATGACTTCCTTGTATTCCATATTTACGCTGAACGTATTCAAAATTAACTTTTCTTGTTTCGTACTTTTGAACTACTGATAATTTAAAGAACATGCTGTAATCTTTTTGGGTACGTTTAACGTACTTTGTTTCTGTCTTTTCTATTATGTTACTTCATTTAGGTGTAACGCTATTTTAGGGCTAGTCATAAAAAACACTTTTATTTCCTTTTATTGGTGCATTTTTCAATTTGTATATACACGAAAACTATATAGTTTATATTATTCCCTCAGAATCTATCTATATTTGAGAGAGTTTTGATATATTTGCAAAATAAAGTTGCATAACCTTATCTTTTGAGAGAAACTATAGAAGAAATTTAGGATGGTTGATAGTATGGATACAGATATGGATAAAATATGGATGAAGGCTATCGCGAAGAACGATTATGTTAGTTATCATCTATTATTTAATCGTTACTATGGAACTTTATGCCAATATGTGTATGGCTTGTTGCTAGATAAGGCGGATGCGGAGGATGTGGTGCAGGAGCTTTTCTTGAACCTATGGAAGAATCGGAGAAAAATAGAAATAAATGAGAGTGTGTCCGCTTATTTGTATGCTATGGCGAGACATCTGACGTTGAACCTGATTCGTTCGAGGGCTCACGAGGAGACTTTACGTGGAGAGCAGGAGCAACTGTTTTTGTCCTATGAGGACAATCATTTGGAGGAGGAAGAGTTCCGTATCGCATTATACGATTGCATTGACCGCTTGCCTGGACGCAGCCGAGAAGTGTTGTTGCTTCATCGGGTGGATGGCCTGAAACAAAAAGAGATCGCAGATAAGCTTTCTATCTCAGTGAAGACAATCAAGAACTTGATTTGGATTTCTCTTCAGAGGCTGAGAAAATGTCTAGAGGCCAAAGGAGTGCAATAAGTTGTGATTGGATGTTTATCTTCTAAGAATAGGAATTGTACGGAAATCCGAATATCAGTATTTAGGGGCTTCATGAGCTATCATCAAATCATTTTTAGAAAATAAGTGAGATTTTTTCAAAATCTTTTGGGACTTTTTTTACTCTCGGTGTCTTTTGAATAAAGACAGATTCATGAAAGAAGAAATGCACATCTTTAGAAGGATATGGCTGGAGTCGAGCTCTTATTGGAGACGGGAATCCATCGATACGTGGGCTGCATGGGAGAAGGTTGACCATATCAATAGGACCATTGATAGTCGGAAAGTACTTTGGATGCGGGTAGGGTATGTCTTTTCAGGTATTGCTGCGAGTTTATTAGTCGTTTTGGGGCTCTCTTTTATGGATTTCTTTCATGAGGAAACGGGTGTGTCGGTTCGCGTGGAGGTTGCTTATGGTAGCCGTTCAGACGTCGTCCTGCCGGATGGCTCGCTGGTCAAACTAAATGCTGGTTCTGAGATTCTCTATACGTATAATAAAGAGGGGAGGATACGTGAGGTGGTGTTTCAGGGAGAGGGATTCTTCGATGTGGCGAAAAATGAAGATCCGTTCGTAATCAGAATGGCGAATGGTTTACGTTTGAAAGTGCATGGTACTTCGTTCAACCTCCAAGCATATGCGGATGAAAAGACGGTAGAGGCTGCTTTAGTGGAAGGATGTATTGAGCTGGATCACAATGGAAACACTCATATGATGAAAGCTGGAGACATGGTGGTATTTGATAAACAGTCCGAGGAGATAAAGCCTGTGTCTGGTGAATTGTCACATTCATATAGTTGGCTGGAGGATAAACTTTACATGGAGCATATGTCATTGGCGTCAATATGCAAATATATGGAGAGAAAATACAATGTGACAATTTATCTTCCGGAAAGCTTAGGAAATAGCATTCATTATGATGGGGTCATCCAAGAAGAAAGCGTGATGGAAATATTGGATGTATTATCTCGTTTGAGCGATATAGATTATAGAGTGAATGGAAAAAATATAAGTATAACCTCAAAATAATGTATGCCTATGGAATAAGTATCATGAATTACACAAGAATGCGGAAAAATACTGCCACATTTCCGTCTATCTTTAACCTTTTAAATCGTAATGTTGGCACAAGTATCAACAAAAAATTAATTACAAATTATGAATTTTTGGAAAAATATCAAAGCTGGAGACTCATCTGGTCCAAAAAAGGTATTGTCTGTTATGAAATTAACAACCTTATTTTCTATTACATGCTCGCTGCAAATCTCAGCTTCTGTTTATTCACAAAAGACCAAGTTGTCTTTGGATGTGAATGACTTGACCATCAAGGAGGTACTCTATTTGATAGAGAAACAATCAGATTTTCGCTTCATTTGCGAGAGTGGAAAAGTGAATTTAGACAGGAAGGTTTCAATGCGAATTAAAGATCAAAATGTGGAAGCAATCCTAAAGGACTTATTTAAGCAAGATGGCGTCCAGTACGAAATCACGGAGAACAATTTTATCTTGATTAATGCAGTATCCCGGAATAAGGATGTCAATTTTTCACAGGGAATATTGCAGAAGAAGAAACAAGTGACTGGTGTCGTAAAAGATGAGAACGGAGACCCTATCATCGGAGCAAATGTGGTGGAAAAAGGAACCTCCAACGGTACAATCACGGATTTAGATGGACGTTTTAATTTGAATGTTTCAGGGGATGCTGTACTTGTTATCTCTTACGTGGGTTATCAAGATCATCTAATTCGTGTAGGTAAGCAACAATATATGGATATAGTGCTTTCTGAAGATTTGGAAGCCCTTGACGAAGTTGTTGTTGTAGGTTATGGTACGCAAAAAAAGTCGGATTTAACAGGTTCTATCGCTTCAATTAAAGCATCTGACATCAAAGATGTTCCCGTAAACTCTGTGGAAGAGGCACTTCAGGGAAAGGTTGCGGGTGTAATGATTAATAAGAGTAATGGTTCTGCGGGCGCTGGATCGGATATCATTATTCGAGGTGTTGGCTCTATTAATGGATTGAGTCCACTTTTCGTGATTGATGGTGTCGCTCGGGGAGGTGGTGTTGATTATAATATGAAAGATATCGAATCTATAGAGATTATCAAGGACGCTAGTGCTGCGGCTATTTATGGAGCGAAAGCGGCAGGAGGAGTCGTATTGATAACGACTAAGAAGGGTACTTTTAATTCCAAACCGTCATTTAATTTTTCTGCAAATGTTGGAGTCAATAGTTTGAGTGGGGAATATGATATGTTGCATACTACGGATTATATCCGGGCTCGGCAAGCTTACGGTCAGGATTATGCGATGTGGAGTGATCCCTCTTCTTTACCCGATACAAACTGGATGGACGAGCTATTTAGTAAGGGCTTGGAACAAGAATATAATTTGTCTTTAACCGGTGGCAGCGAAAAAATCAAATATTATTTGTCTACAGCTTATAACCGGGAGAATGGAATTCAGGAAAATAATTATTGGGAACGTATAGCCTCTAGATTAAACGTGGATTATAAGATTAGTAAGGCTTTTACGATAGGGACTCGAGTTTATTTGGCTCGGTTTAGAAATAGCTCGTATACGACTAGTCTTCCTTGGAGAACACTTCCTTTTATGGCGGTGAGAAATGAGGATGGAACTTTCGCTTCAGCACCGGCAGAAATAGAATTCTCCGGAAATAATCCGGTTGCCTCTCTCTATTTGATGGACTTTAGAAGTGGCAAAGCGAAGGTAGACGCAGATTTGTATGTTGATTGGAATATTATAGATGGATTGAAGTTCAATGTGACAGGTTCTGCTAATTTAGGTTCTGGTTTTAATGACAATTTGGCGCAAGATGATTATACATCAAGGACTCTTTTTAAGGGAAATTATACGAAAGGGCTTAATTATGGCGAGAATTATACTTTGACGATGACGTTGAATTATGCGAAGACTTTCGCTGAGAAACATGATTTTAAGGCATTGGTCGGTTACGAAGCTAAAAATTATATCGGAGCGAATCTTAGCGCTACAGCGACGGATTTTCTCGTGGATCGGCCAGAGTCCTTTGCTTTATCTACAAATGATAATAAATCAGCTTCGGGAGCTTTGAGCCGAGATCGGTTCTTATCATACTTTGGTCGAGTGAATTATACGTTTGACAATCGTTATCTGTTGACGATTAATGTACGCAGAGATGGATCTCCGAAATTTGGCCCTAACAATCGTTGGGGAACTTTCCCTTCGGCATCTGTTGGCTGGAAGATTCATGAAGAACCTTTTTTTAAGAATGCAAATATTAATTGGGTGACTTCTTTAAAACCACGTTTTAGTTGGGGAATTTTGGGTAATGACGCAGCTTTGTCATCTTTCATGTACACTCCTTCCTATACGAGTGTAACCATGCATTCTTTTGATGAGCTCAATGTATCGTCCGGTTATAGCAATATCAAGGTTATAAACGAAGATATTAAATGGGAGTCTATTTATAATACGGATGTAGGTTTAGATTTTGGTCTATTCGATAATCGGTTGACCGGGTCTTTTGATTATTATGTTCGAAAAACCAAGGATATGATATATAGTTTGCCAACTCCTTTGTCCGCAGGTATCACGCAGAAAAATGATGGCGCTAAAGGAATGCCTGTCAATATAGGACATATCGATAATAAAGGCTGGGAGTTGTTGTTGTCATGGCGTGATCATATAGGGGATTTTCGATATGGAATTTCTGTAAATTTTTCTCAAAACAAGAATAAAGTGTTGGAGTTAGGATTGCCAACTGCTTATATTTATGGTGGTGGATCATATCCATTTGATAATTCTGGTAGCGATAGGCCGTTTAAAACGGTAGATGGCCAAGCTGTAGGTATGCTTTGGGGATTGAAAACTGATGGGTTAATAACAAGTCAGGCAGAATTGGATGCGTTGAACGCGAAAGCTCGTGAAAATGGTCATGAGTACTATTCTGCCGCTTTAACAGGTGTTGGTGATTTAAAGTTTGTTGATTTAAACGGAGATGGAACGATCACGAATGAGGACCGTACTTTTATCGGTAGTCCTTGGCCGGATCTTTCCTATGGTTTCAATATTGATTTAGGATATAAGGGCTTTGATTTGTCTGCCAATTTTGTTGGAATAGCTGGACGGGATATTATGAATTATTCGAAAGCATACCAGCAGTCGTTTGTAGATGATTTTCAAACGACATATGAGATATTCAACGCTTCTTTCTTTTTAGGTAATGGATTGACAGATCAACCTCGTGTTGTGGCGACCGATCCTTCTACTGGATCAATAATTAGAGATCCTAATCGTAATTATTCTTACTATTCGGATTATTTCGTAGAGGATGGTTCTTATTTGAAATTGAAGAATCTGACTTTAGGCTATACCTTACCAAAGAAAATATCTCAAAAATTGTTCTTGGATCATTTGAGATTCTATGTTACAGGTCATAATCTGATTACTTTTACGAAATTCTCAGGATTGGACCCTGAGTTTAGTGGTAGTAAGACAGCGTATAGTGGATATGGTATTTACCTATTCCCGCAAAGTAAGATGATTTCATTTGGCGTAGATGTTAGTTTTTAATTATTAAAATGAAGATAAGATGAGAAATATAGGTAAGATATTCAAATCCAAGATTGTAATCGCATGTGGTATTTTGTCGTTGGCACTTACCGGATGTCAAGATTTTTTGGAAATAGAGGATACGGGTTCCGTATCGGCTGCTAATTTCCCTACCAAATTAGAACATGTAGATGCATTGGTTTCGTCTGTTTATGGAGCACAGCATCATTGGTGTTTCTTAGGTAATTATTGGGCTGGTTATGTGATGTATTGTTTGGATCACACGGTGGATCAACAATGGCGTACGGACCAAAAATGGATTGATATGAATTCAGGGAATATCTCTGCAGGAAATATTCTTGCGACAGATCCTTGGAAAGCTTTGAGTATGGGGGTTTATTATTCGAACGTTGCATTGGATGGAATTAAAAAATATAGGGCTTTAGTGACCGGATCTGAAGAGCAAGCATTGAATAATTATGAAGGTGAGTGCTTGTATTTTAGAGCTTTTTATAGATGGCATATGCTAACTCTTTATGGACGTCCGGAAATGGACGGAGTGGGAATTCCTATTATAAATGAATTACCGACGAATATGGAAGAAATGCAAGTGCCACGTGAGACAACCGCGGATTGTTATCAAGCGATTATTGATGATTTGGAGAAATCGGTACCCTTGTTGGAGGGACAGACAAATAACCATCGTGTAACGGAATGGTCTGCAAAAGCATTTTTAGCGAAAGCTTATTTTTTTGTTGATAATAAAGAAAAAGCAAAGGAATATTTGGAAGACTGTATTTATAACAGTGGAAAGTATTTGGAGCCATATGATCGTTATAAAATGATGTTTAACGGTTATAGTGAATACGAGTATAATAATGAGTCGTTCTACGAGATGGGAAATCGGGCTGATCCTGAAAAAGGAAATGCCTATGGAGCATTGAATACAGGTACAACCTTGTCTATGTATTACGCACCTTTCTGTATAAATCCTTCAGGCGACCGTGTTGCAATGTGTTATAGTAATCAGTTTATGCATGACCGTAATTTAACTCGTTTTGGTTATACTGATCCAGCTCCTCTTTCCCAATTGGAGCCGACGGGAAATCCGGATGAACCATACAGACTGAAAGATTCCTATATCACTCAACAGCGTAAACATCGGGAATTGTTAGGACGAGAGGAAAATGGCCCGGATCCTCGTTTGTTTGTTTGTGCATTACAACCGTTTATTGATTCTGTGAAAATGGCAATCGATGGAGTTAGTGCTCCTCGCCTTGTAGCTCAATGTGAGTTTGGTAAATGGTGGACAATGGAAGGAACAGGGAATGATCCAGAAACATTTTACGGTTGGCCGGTACGTAAATATCAATGGTTAGACGGACATTTAACCTCTGAAAGTCGAAATGTAGCCGGATACAATATTTATTTTCAACGGCTTCCTGACATTTATCTAATGTATGCGGAGTTGATGAAAGATTCCAATCCAGAGCTCGCATTGGAGTATATCAATAAAGTAAAGAGAAGAGCATATGGTTATCCAGTAGATTCTCCTTCTCCAGTAGATTATAAAAGCTTGACGGATAGGACAAAAACTGCGGATCCAGCAGATCATTTGGCGAATAATCCATTGTTATATGAGAGGTGGATTGAGACTTTTGGAGAAATGAACTGGTGGGAGCATGTGCGTCGTTTACGTTTAGGAGACGAAGAGGCGGCATTCTATAAAAAAATATGTGGTCCCGGTTTAGGTACTACGAATATTGTCTGGAATGACAGAACATACGCGATGCCTATTCCAATACTTGAATTGGAAGGAAATCCAAATCCAGGAATGGTTCAAACACCAGGTTATTAGAAGATACATCATTGTCTGGTTAATTGTGGATTGATAAGATCTGTATCCGACAAATTTCTTGTCGGATACAGGATTATTTGTCCAATTTATCTCATTAAGTCTACTCAACAAAATTAATCATGTTATTAAAAAAATTACACGAATGCAAAAAATAGAAAAATATGTTGACGTGAAAATAAAAATGAAATGGTGGATTATTCTAATTTTCTTGTTCTTGTATAAGACCCCTGAAATATTTGCTCAGCAAAAAAGTGTAACACAGGAAGAAGTCGAATTAGAAAATTTGAATAAGTATGAAGAAAAGAAACCTGCAGTACCTCCTATCTCTTTGGTAACCAATAATCAAGACGAGTTTTTATATGGAGCAAGAATTCAGCGTTTCATGACATTGTTAGAGTCTAGTAATAAAAATAGACGTTTACCCGTATCTATATTGATATATGGTCAGTCTATTACAGGTAGTCAAATATTTACGGAAGAGTTAAATAAGTATCTGAGGGAAAAGTATCCTTATGTTGTTCTTTCTATTGAAAATCGTTCGATAGGAGGGTTTGGAGGAGAACGACTTGTTCGGACATCTATACATGATCTGTATGACGTTTGTTATGATTTGATTGTTTTTCATGTATATGGAGGAGAGAAACATGGGGAGCTTGAAACAATATTTTCAAATATCCGCAAACATACCACAGCCGAAATATTATTATTAAATCATCATATTAGTAGTGACAAGACTGTAAATTATGATGAATCATCCTATTTATATTTGAATTATATTGCGAATAAATATAATTGTGAATTAGTTGACGTAACGAAGGAGTGGGCTCATTATTTAGTCGATAATAATTTGAAAACAGAAGATCTATTAAGAGATGTTGTGCATCCCAATCGGTGGGGAAATTGGTTATTAGTCCAATTGATGAGTAAACATTTTCGTTTAAATAATTTATTTCCAAGTGATTGGTATAAACAAATTCAAACTTATTATGTGAATTCGGTAATAAATCCAAAATCAGATAGTCCTATTCGGTTTAAGAAAAAAGATTGGGATAAGATAGGAGATGTCTATTACGGAATAAATCCTGAAAATACTTTAATTCTTGAATTTGAAGGTAATAGGGTAGATATTATTCCTGGATTGGTTAACTCCTCCGAGAGATTAGGTTCTGCTAGAATCTGGTTAGATGGGAAGCCGCTTTCAAAAAATTCGTCTCTTTATGCGATCACTAGGCCGAGTGCAGGGCCAGGTACTTGGTGGCCTTTGATTCGGAGGGTCGAACATTCTACGGATTTAATACCAGAAACATGGACAATGCGTATTGATCAAGTGAATCCAGATTCAACTTTATGGATGTTCAGTGTTTATGGATCAAAGACAGGATATGATGGCTCTGGGAATAGTAACGAAGACTTTGTCTCAAAGTCGGGCCGTGTAATTATACATAAGGATGACTATATGTTTAAAGAAATAAAAAATAGTTTTAATCAAGTTACTAAACCCGGTTTTGAGGTTAAGTGGGAAGTTCGCCCTTTGTTTAATGATATTTATCACGCTATTCCGGTTGAAGATCCATCTATTGTGTATAAGATAATGATTGTGCATGGGTTACCGAATGAGCCACATGTGCTTGAGATTATACCGGTAGGAGATGGAATTGTCCCTATTGAAGCGATTGAGATTCATCGTCCTCCATTAATTGATTAATATCAATTTCAAATAAATATGTTTTAATAAATTTGACTATTATTTCATTTTTATTTGTTTCTAATTTTTTTGTTTTCTCAAGGACTGGAATAAGGAATTGGTGTATTATATTGATTCATTTATGGGTATGACTGGTGGAGAAAATATGATTCTGGCACGGTATGTTCATTTGAAAATATCTTACTTTATTCTAATATAATTTAATCAAATTATAAAAAAGATCTATTTTCAAGAGTAGTAAATATGAAATCTGACAAGAATATATTTTTTAGATAAAATAGGGTTTAATCATAATGAGCATAAGAAATATTCAATCACGAATGTTCGGATGGCGAGTGTAGGAACCTTGGCGTTTTTGTTAAAATAAATAATAATAAAAATAATTGGATATGAAAAATAGAATCTATTTCTGTTCCTTTTTGAGTACTTTTCTTGTACATTGTTTAACGACTTCTTCTCAAGAAAATATGTTGGGGTATCAATCGCAGAATGAGGGTATCTTTGCTGTCCCTGCTGTCAAGGAAGTGATTATAGATGGAGATGCTAAAGAATGGGATTTATCTGGTCAGATACAAAGTTTTGGTGATTATTCCATAAAAGATGATTATTCCGTGAAAACAGCTGTAATGTGGGATGTTAATAATTTATATTTGTTTTTTGAATGGCGTGATCCTTTGCCGTTGAATAGTAAAATTAGTGGGAAGGAAAGACCAGATAAAGGTTGGATGGCCGATGCAGAACAATTACGAATAAAGTTTGGAGATGATATTTTTTGGTTAACTTTCTGGTCTTATTTAGGAGAGTATAATTCGTTAGAATATTGTCACTTGGATCCTTCTGATTTGTGGAAAAGTAAATATTTGGAATATAAGTGTCTGATAGCATCTCCAAAAAGTAATAAACTTAAATATGGTGTGGAATCCGCTTATAAATTGATGTCAGATGGGAAAGGTTTTACTCATGAAGTGAAAATCCCTTGGAAATTGATAAATAAAAAGAATATCCCGATAAAAAGTGGAGAGAAGATGCGTTTAGGATTAGAATTCTTGTGGGGAGATAATACAGGAAAAGGCTGGCCAGCTCATAAAGTGGTCGATAATATGCAACCCGGTTTGACTGATCGAGAATTTTATTGGGTCGCAAAAGATGTATGGGGAGATCTGACCTTGAAAGGGGAAAGTTTGTCTGTGCGGAGAAGATATGTTCCTAAAAATCGTAAAAAGGAAGGTTCGATAGCCATAGAGACTGAAATTCCTCGAAATGCGGTTTCATTCACTCTTGCTATAGATGACGAAAATGGAAGCCGAATTAGGAATTTAGTGGGATGTGAATCTCCTGAGCTTTATACAACAGAAATTCTTCCCAATGGAAAGCGAAAAATTTGTGTGATGTGGGATGGAAAAGACGATAATAATCAATATGTAAATGTTGGAGAATATAAGGTTAAGGGATTATACTTGGATGATGAGTTAAAAGGTTGGTATGAAATGAGTTTTTATAATCCGGGAACTCCGCCTTGGGCTACATTGGATGGAACCGGAGATTGGGGAGCTGACCATTCCCCTATACGAAAGGTCATATCTTCTGGGGAGAAAATTATTCTAGTGAGTGATTTTGCAGAGGGAGGTACAGCTACGTTTGCGGTCAATTTGAAGGGACAAAAAGTTTGGGGTGAAATTAAGGGTGCGAATTTTGTATCTGCTAATAGTAAATATTTTTATTCTATTCCGAATGATTGGGGAACTTCTGGCAGCCAATTATTAAGGTTAGATGTCAAAGATGGAAAATTTGCGCCTTTCCTGCAAGGTGATTCGGTATTGCCTATGCCATTACGATTAGCCGATTTGTATGGGACTGATGTAGAATCTACTTCCGAAACAGTGGCACTGATGTCTATGGACCGTATTTCTGAGAATGAATCAAAAAAAACATTTCCAAAAGTTGTTGCTTTAGCAGCTACGGATTCTTATTTATTAATTTTGAGACAAGATGGGATGTTGTATTTTATAGATCCAGAGTCAGGAAAAGTTCAAAAGAAAATCAAGTTTGAAAAGAGTTTCTCGGAGATCAGGGGCTTCAAAATTAAGGGACATGATTTATATTATTTTATAGATGATAAGTTATATATTTATGATATTGAAAAGAATAAACACGCTTTCTTTTATTTGAAAAAGGCTCCTAAAAAGCCAATTGATATTACATTTGATAAATGGGGTAATTTCTATATAGCGGATATAGGACCGGATATGCAAATAAAGAAATATTCGAGAGAAGGTGATTTATTGGATACGATAGGGAAAAAAGGAGGTCGTACAAGGACTGGTAAATTCGAGAAGGAGGGGATGCAGGCAATTTCGTCTATTGATATTGATTCAGAAGGAAAGTTGTGGGTTGCGGAATGTAGTTTCTTGCCTCGTAGAGTATCTGTTTGGTCTTTGGATGGATCATTTATTCGTGATTTTATAGGCAATACAGCTTATTCTGGGGCTTATTCGTGGTTACATGATAATGATATTTCAAAGAGTTATGTGGAAGGAAATGAAATATCCTTGAATAAGGATAATCACACTTGGGAGATGGAGAGAGTGATTATTAACCCTCAGAAAGGAGAAGTAACGTTGGGGCTTCCTATTGGTGATATATTTGAGAATGGCCATGTTTTCTATAGTGAGGCATCTGGTGAAAAACATGAATATTTAGTTTCTCCAAATAATGGTTCATCTGCTTTAGGTGTGTTTTTACGAGGAACAGACGGCAATTGGAGAGCTGTTAGTGGGGTATTTCGCTTAAGTTCGATTACAGCTATGTTGAAAGGAGAGCGGATGAAAGATAATTTGGTTTCTCCTTGCATTGGTGAATATAAAGATCTTAATCCTGCAGATTTAGCTATATGGTCGGATCGTAATGGTGATGGAAAAGTACAGCGAAAAGAATGTGAAATTGTACCTGCTAAAAAGAAGGCTCGTATTAAGAATACTGATGATCAGGGTGATCCAGGTGAAATCGCGCTATCTATTGATGGAGAGGGGTGGTATCGGCGTGCAAATCCGAAAGACCTAAGTTTTTTGGTCTCTGGAAAAAACGGTGTATTTAAAGTGACTCCAGACTCTTTTACTAAAGAAGGTGCACCTGTTTATTCTCAAAAAAGTTGGAAAAAATTGCCATTGGGGAACATTCAGGTTGAAGAATTATATCCGATATTAAATACGAATCGAGTCTTGGGTGTTGGACAAGGAGAAGATTTACCGGCCCCTGCAGAAGGATCGAAAGATTTCAGAAAATGGTTTTTCTGTTTTGATATGCTTACTGGAAGGATCTTGTGGAAATATCCATCTCCTTATCATCAAGTACATGGTTCTCATTCTGCTCCAATGCCTGCCCCGGGTTTAATTATAGGTGCGACACGAGTTTGTGGAGTAGTTCCGAATTGTGGCGATGCCTCAGCCGTATTTTTAGTACGAGGAAATTTAGGAGAAGATTATTGGTTAACGACAGACGGGTTGTATATATCCCCGTTTTTCAGAGATTGTCGCTTGCCAGGGCCATCTTTGCCTGATACAGAAGATGAATTAAGGAAAATACAAATGGGGGTTTTTTCGGGAGGAAGTGAACATTTTTGTGGATGGACAGGGAGACAAGACGATGGTATTATTCGTATGACTTGTTCAATAGCACGTCAGGCTTCCATGATAGTTCGGATGGAAGGTTTGGAAAATATTCATTATATAGAACCAATAAAGATAAAAGTTGATGATCAACAAATAACGGAGGCAAAATCACAAAGGCGAGTGAAAGAAGAGGCTTCTTCATCTGTATTATGTGTAAATTATGTGGTGCGAAATGAAAAAGGAGATGTAGATTGGGACAAAATTCAGAGGTCGATGATTATTGGTCGGGAAGGATTGGATGAATATGCGGATGTTAAACTTTGTTGGGATGAGAAGGATTTTCATGTGCGTTATGTAATACAGGATCATTCTCCTTGGAAGAACAAAATAAGCGATGTTAAAAATCTTTTTAAAGGAGGAGATGCCGTGGATATTTGTATTGGACCTTTCAATAATGTAGATAAGCGTGATCCAATGGATGGAGATGTACGTTTTGTTTGTGCTCCTTTCAATGGAGAGAATGTGGTTATTGAGATGAGAGAAAAAGCTTCAGGACATTCAGAGTCTGAAAAACATATTTATTCTTCTCCAGTCTCAACCTTTGTGTTTGAATCTGTCGTACGAACACAAAATGTTAAGACAAACGTTGTGACATACCCTAATAAAGTAGAGGTGGAATTAACTATTCCTTGGAAGATCGTTGGAATAAATCCAATGAATGGTACTTGTTTTAAAGGTGATTTTGGTATTATACTTTCTAATATAGAAGGAAATGCAAATGTTGCAAGGATATATTGGAATAATAAAAATACCAATCTGATAAAAGATATACCATATGAAGCAAAATTGGAACCTTCTGCTTGGGGTAAGATAGAGCTTGTAAAATAGTATATATATTTATTAATTTGCTTATCCTAAAATTTTATTTGCAGATTGTCTTACTTTTAGTCTCTAATTATTTTTTGCTTTTGCTAGAACTAGAAAGAAATATTAAATAAGTTAGTTTATGAAATCGTTATTTAATGTATGTATAATGGCATTCTTGCTTATTGAGGGAGTAAATGCGGAGGAAAAACTCTATTTATCTCCTAATGGAAATGATCTGAATTTAGGAACAAAGGATAGGCCTTTAGCTTCTTTTGACGGTGTGAGAAATAGAATCCGAGAAATTAGAGAGGAAAGGTCCATTAAGGATACATTATTTGTGGAAATACAATCGGGAACCTATTATATGACTCATGCCTTTCGATTAACGGAGGAAGATTCAGGGACTCCTTCCACTCCGATTATTTTTAGAGGGGATAACAATGATAAGCCAATAGTTTGTGGAGGAAGAAAAACGAAACGTTTTGAGAAAGTTTCTCCTAATTTGTGGCGGGTGTTCATACCAGAAGTTGCGGATTCAGGTTTTTATTTTGAACAATTATACATAAATGGTAAACGTCGTTTCCGCGCGCAAACACCCAACAAGGGTTCTTTTATGTTCCCTCAGAGAGTGGATGAGATGATTTTGGCTTTTTCAGAGGAAAAGAAACCTACATTCGCTTCGCAAAAATTGGTCGTCAATGAGGAGAATTCTTATATTTTAGATCATATAAGACAAAATGAATGGAATGATGTTCTAATAGTGGCGAATCACAAATGGGACGTTTCCCGTAAACGGATTCAATATGTATCTGATTCCGCTATTTTCTTTGGAGGTAATGTTATGCCTTTTTGGAATAAGATAAATGAAGAAAGTCGTTATGTTATAGAAAATTATAAAGACGCTTTGGATTGTCCAGGTGAGTGGTTTTTACAACGTGACGGATACTTATATTACATACCATTAGAAGGTGAGACTATTGAAAATACAGAGTGTATGTATCCTATTGCGGATAAGCTACTTTTAATCGAGGGCAAAGATGGGGAACCTGTCTCTTCGATTCATTTCGAGAATCTTTGCTTTGAGGGAGTGGCTTATTATACACCGTCAACAGGTAATGATCCTTCACAAGCGGCGGCGGTTATTGAAGCGGCTATTATGTTAAATAACGCACGTAATATAGAGTTCACGAATTGTGATATTTCCCACATAGGACAATATGCGATTTGGTTTAGAGAGAATTGTTCATATTCAAAGGTAGATCATTGTCGTTTATACGATTTAGGAGCAGGAGGTATAAAGATTGGAAATTACTCTTTATCTCAAAAGGTTCAGGATCTGAATGATTTAGCCGCTACTCATCATATTTGTGTCCATAATAATATCATACAGCATGGAGGATATATTTTCCCGAATGCAGTAGGTGTTATTATTTTTCATGGTAGTGATAATACGATTACTCATAATGATATTGCGGACTTTCGTTATTCTGGCATTTCTGTTGGTTGGGTGTGGGGATATGCGTCAAGTCCATCTAAAAGGAACAAGATAGAATTTAACCATATACATCATTTAGGATGGGGTGAGTTGTGCGATATGGGAGGAGTTTATACTTTGGGTGCCTCGGAAGGAACAACGGTGGCCAATAATGTTATTCATCATATTTACTCATTCAATTATGGAGGATGGGGATTATATACAGATGAAGGTTCTAGTGGAATCTGGATGGAAAATAATTTAGTATATTGTTGTAAAAATGCGGGTTTCCATCAGCACTATGGAAAAGAGAATGTGATTCGGAATAATATATTCGCTTTTAATAAACTTTCTCAATTACAATTTACAAAAGTGGAGGATCACCTCTCTTTCTCTTTCACGAATAATATAGTTTATTTTGATCGAGGTCTTTTGTATATGGATATGGCGAAAGATGCTTGGATGAATGGGAACATTATCCTCGATAGCAATTGTTTTTGGAATACGAATACACGAGACATTGATTTTCATGGGATGGGCTTCAAAGAGTGGAAACGACTAGGAAAAGATAAACATTCTATTATCGCTGATCCTATGTTTGTGAATCCGGAAATTTTTGACTTCCATTTCAAGAAAACGAGTGTGATTCATAAAATAGATTTTAAGCCTTTTGATTATTTACGGGCGGGAGTTTATGGAGATGTGAGTTGGAAAAATAAAGCGATTCTTCCGAATGACTTGATAAAGCGATTTGATGAGATCTTTTATAGATGAGAGTTTTATTAGGTATTATGCTTGTGAATTGAAATTGTAGAATGAATTTTATATAGATAGTTACCGTATAAGGGATTTAAGATTGATAATCGTATTATTTGTCGTTGTTCATTACTTGTGGAATTCTTCTTTCAGAGGGTGTAAATTAAACTGTGTCGGCAAAGTTAATATTTTATTTTTTTGCCGACACAGTTTAATTTGCATCGTTTGTAACGATTATTTAGGACTAGTCAGTTGTTCAATATCTTCACTGCTTAAACCGGTAGCTTGTTTGATTTGCTCTATGGGGATTCCTATTGCTTTTAGCTTTTTCGCTATTTTCCGTTTTTCTTCAGCTTTCCCTTCAGCCATACCTTCTATTCGTCCTTCAATTTTCCCTTCCGCTCGTCCCTCAATTTTTCCTTCTGCTCGACCTTCTATTTTACCTTCCAGTTTGGCCGAATTTAAGACATCGTTTTGTATCATGATTGCATTGATATGCTCATCATAGGCATGTCGTTCTTCGGAACTCATATTATAGTATTGAAGCTTTTCTTTCGCTTCCACCAAACCAGGAGTTGTTGTGTCAGGACGAATGACTCCGTTTTTTAAGTAACTGATCCATTCTTCCAATGGGGTTTTAGCCACCTGATTGAATTCGTTGACACGAATCAGGTAATATTCAGGAAATATTTTAGCCGGTAATTTATGAATAATCGCATTTTCCTGTTTGGTCGAAATAACCAGTTCGTCTTTGGTGTGTACTCCTATAAAATGGTTTTGTCCGTGATATAAATAATCACTTCCTTTTCCGATATCAAAATACAGGATACTGATGGAGTAGATTTTCTTAACGGCCTGGTATGATTGTCCGAGCGTAATGTGTTCGGTAATCGCTTTTGCTACGCCGTAAAGAATTCTTTCCAGATAATACAATTCTCTTGTATTCTGGATTTCTACAATAATAATTTCATCTTTGCTGTCTTTGGCTTTGATGTCTACGCGATTGAATTTGTCATCTTCCGATTGTTGATTTCCTTCACTCTCTAAGATTTCCAGGATGTGAATAGGTTCTTCCAATAACACCGTAAGTAAACCTTCCAGGACAGCAAAATTGGCTTTGTCCCGGAGCATTCTCTTCATCGCCCAGTCGAAACGTACATATTTATCCATTGCTATAGTTTTTTGGTTTCCTACAAATTTATGTATTCTTTTTTGATACTCGGCTTTATTCCCTGATTTATTTTAGTCCATTAGCTTAATTTCTATACAATTAAGGCCGATTTAGCGGATGAAGTTTGTATTGGTACGAGCTTCAAAGGCCGGCGGATTGATGCCTGCCTGCTTCCCGGCTTCAATGCATTTGAGCAGCCATGCCATGTTTCTGCCAAGAATACGCATGGTTTGTAAACCTTCGATGTCTTGAGCTACTTCTTCTGGGGTATTTCCATGTACCGTATTCCAGTAATTGGAAGACACGACAGGCATATTACTGATGGTAAAGTATTTATTCAGTTGGTCGAAAGTGGTAGAAGAACCGCCTCTTCGGCAACTGGCGATAGCGGCCGCTGGTTTGTTAGCGAATAATTTGGCACGTCCGTAGAAGGCACGGTCCATAAATGAAGTCAGTGCTCCTGTGGCAGAGGCAAAATGAACGGGTGATCCAAAGATGAATCCATCAGCTTGGGTAGCTTTTTCTAAAAACAGATTTACTGAATCTTCCATGCAGCAGCGACCTGTTTCCAAGCAATAATTACAGCCCATACAGCCAGAAAGCGGGCGGATACCAATCCAGAATATTTCCGTTTCAATACCTTGTGCTTGTAATTCCTTTTCTATTTCTTGTAGAGCGGTGAAAGTACATCCTTTGTGATGTGGGCTTCCGTTAACTAATATAACTTTCATGGACCTTATATTTATGAGGTAATTTATATAATGACAAAAAAGCGAGAAAAGTATTATTCTTTTCCCGCTTTTCTTTGAGCCTCTTGTCGGATTCGAACCAACGACCCCGAGATTACAAATCACGTGCT
>ERZ779643.586-NODE-586-length-29263-cov-32.492981_pt1 | contig 29263 bp, 24 predicted proteins | sample MGYA00511564_ERZ779643 | MGnify/ENA primary metagenome ERZ779643 (study PRJEB29588, sample SAMEA2147114) | human gut metagenome | biome: human gut; feature: human-associated habitat; material: faeces | place: Denmark | collected 2008/2010 ... | reverse complement strand
CAGAGGCTATCAAGGTATTCCAGGATGCTAAGATTCTCTACTCTCCAGGTAAGGCTGCCAACGCTGGTGGTGTTGCAGTATCAGGTCTTGAGATGAGCCAGAACTCTGAGCGCTTGAAGTGGTCTCGTGAGGAGGTTGATGCCAAGCTCCACGATATCATGAACGATATCCACGCTAACTGCGTGAAGTATGGTACAGAGCCTGATGGTTACATCAACTATGTAAAGGGTGCTAACGTAGCAGGCTTCCTGAAGGTGGCTAAGGCTATGATGGCTCAGGGAATCGTATAAAATAGAATACATAAGAGAGATTAAGGTTAAATCATCAATAAGACAGCTGGTCTATCAATAAATAGATAGCAAAAAAGGATAGTAAGTCGCAAGACTTACTATCTTACGATAAAAGCTCCATCTGCACATTGCAGATGGAGCTTTTATTATTTAGCAATAGAAGTTTCCTATTATACCGGAGTATCCTCTGGATTATCCTTGAAGAGCTCATCAATGGCAGGGATTTCATCCTCATCAAACCATCTGGAAAGCTTTTCCTGTGCTTTCTTCTTGGCATCCTCTGACACATCGCCCCAAACCTTATGGAGCACATAGAGCAATACAGCCAGATCATCGCCCAAACCAGCGATAGGAATGGCATCAGGAATCACGTCCAACGGACTAATCAGATAACCCAAGGCTGCAATAATAATTGCCTTATCCTTCAAAGCCACCTTATCGCTCTCCAATGTATAATACAGAATGAGTGCGGCATATACCATCTTGGCACCCGCACGCTTAGCGATATGCGAAATCTTCTCGACAAATGCACTCTGAGTGAACTTGTCCTTGTAATCCATAAAATCTGGTAATGTCATGTTAATTTATAATTATTAATTAATAATTTATAGTTTTTACAAGGCCATGCTTTCGGCTCGTAGAAGAGTACAGCCTTGATGTAAGTTTCCATCTTTGCCTCCTTGTGCTTGTTGACACGGAAAAGGATGATCATCTGGAGAAGCGACTTGGCAAAGCAAGCCAGAAGCAAGCCGATGATGATGGCAATGACGGTGGTAAGCGCCTTTCCATTCTCATAGATAGGCGACTTATCAGGGAAACATGACAATATCAATACAGGAATCACGGTGATGAAACCACCCACAGTGAGCTGGGTACGCTTGGAGCCACCCATATCCAATATCGCCTGCTTATCAAAAAGGTAATCGTCAAAATCCATGCGGGTGATGCCGTAATTCTCCAACTTAGGGAAATCAGGCTCATCGCCATACTTGTCAATCTTTCCAGTCACCTTGTGTTCAAAATCATCTAATATCTGCTTCTCCGGTTCTTTGAGTTCCATAATCTTGTTAGTGTTTTAAATTGTTTGAAATACTACATCATACTTGTTATTATATAATAAGGTATTACACCTTCAGATATAAACAGGTAATGATGCAAAAGAACTAAAATAAAGAAAGCAGTGCCCCTATAAGCCGAGTTCTGTACCTGCAATAAATGGTAAGAGAACAAAGAAATGCAGGCGCTTGTCATTTATCTAGTCCCAGAGTCACCCCTGGGCTCAAGCACTCTACCCTCCACAGCAGTTCCCGAAGGAACAATCGGACGAGCCGCCCTCAATCTGCGGTATACATGAGCTTACAGCTCCCAGATGGTACAGCCTGACGATTACCCGCCAGCTGGTGGTCTCTTACACCACCTTCTCACCCTTACCCGACACTAAACCACGATGAAGCTAGCTTCACCGCTACGGAATAAGTTTCGGGCGGTTATTTTCTTCTACCGACACCTACTGTCACCAATAGCTTCTAGTTTCGGAAGTGGGATGCCCTATGCTGCCCGGACTTTCCTCTCGCACGCCAATAACGGAATGCCAGCGACAAGCCGGAGCACTGCTTTCGATATGCAAAGGTAAGAAAAAAAAAGAAGAAAGGAAAATTTATCTCCATTTTTTTTATCTCTTTTGCCTTTTTTGCCTCTCTTTTCGAACAAAGAGAACGGAAGGAAGGAGAAAGAAGCTCAAATAAACAGAGATTTCTGCAGGTTTTAATTTGCAAATATTAAAGTATTTCTATTTTTTAGTTTCGTATGCAGAAGTAAGAAAAACTACAGAAGTACTGAATATTTGTAAAAATAGGGCATTCCTTGTTTAACAGCCGTTAAAGTGTTAATTTTAAATGTTAAAACCGAATAAAAAACGAAGCAGAAATGAACGTATATCAGAAAATGACTCTATATTTGCAACCGAAAAGCAACAGCTATTGCCACAGAAACAGATTGGCACACTTTTAGCTACTGCTTAAAACAAAGAATAGAAAATTAAAAAAATAAGAGACATGAAAAAAGTAACAAATTACGTAATCGCTGCATTGTGCGTAGGTTCACTCGCATTCTCTGCAGGTTCATTCATGAAGGTTAACGCAGCAACATCAGCTACTGCAACAACTCCTGGTCAGCCAGTTGACTTGACATTCGCAGCAGAAAAGGCTCTGCCTGCCGTGGTACATATCAAATACGTACAGAACTCTAAGGTAAAGACCGTAGACGTTGAAAGCGATCCGTTCGGAGGATTCTTCGACCCATTCGGCTTCTTCGGAAATCCTGGTCAGGGAGGCACACGCAAGCAGCAGGTTCAGACCCCTAAGCGCGAAGCTACCGGTTCGGGTGTCATCATCAGTACTGACGGCTATATCGTGACCAACAACCACGTTGTAGAAGGTGCTGACGAATTGACAGTAACATTGAACGACAACCGTGAGTTCTCTGCCCGCATCATCGGAACCGACAAGACTACCGACCTTGCCCTGATCAAGATTGAAGGCAAGAACCTCCCTACTCTTCCTATCGCCAACAGCGATAACGTAAAGGTTGGTGAGTGGGTTATAGCAGTGGGCAATCCATTCGGCCTCAACAATACTGTAACAGCAGGTATCATCTCTGCCAAGGCACGTACACTCGGTGCCAACGGCGTGGAGAGCTTCATCCAGACCGATGCTGCCATCAACGCAGGTAACTCAGGTGGTGCTTTGGTTAACACTAAGGGCGAACTGGTAGGTATCAATGCCATGCTCTATTCCCAGACCGGTTCATACGCAGGTTACGGTTTTGCCATCCCAACCTCTATCATGAATAAGGTGGTTGATGATATCAAGAAGTATGGCAGCGTACAGCGCGTCATGCTGAGCATCCAGGGCAGCGATGTCCTCAATTACATCAATGCACAGAAGGAGAATGGCAAGGAAGTGGATCTCGGAACCAACGAGGGTGTATATATTGCCAAGGTAGACGAGGACGGCAACGGTGCAGCTGCCAACTTGAAGGAAGGCGATGTCATCACCAAGGTAGACGGCAAGAAGGTAACCAAGATGGCAGAGCTGCAGGAAGCTCTCAACGGCAAGCGTCCTGGCGACAAGATGAGCATCACCTACCTGCGCAACAAGAAGACCATCAACAAGACCATCACCTTGAAGAATGCCCAGGGCAATACTTCAGTCATCAAGAGCGCAGACCTCGATGTTCTCGGTGGAACCTTCCGTCCTGTCACACAGAGCATGAAGGATCAGCTCAACATCAAGTATGGCGTAGAGATAATGAAGGTGAGCAGCGGTGCACTGAAGGATGCCGGCATTTCACGCGGATTCATCATCCAGCGCATCAACGACAGCAATATCAGTTCACTCGATGACCTGCAGAAGGCAGTGAAGAGTGCTTCAACCAGCAAGGATCCTGTGCTCTATATCCAGGGCATCTGGCCAACAGGCAAGAAGGCATACTTTGCAGTTCCATTGCAGAAAGACTAATCATTGCAAAGAGTTTTTAGAAGAAGAGATAAGTTTTTACCTCTTCTGAAATGATAAAAAATGACAAAATAGCAGGTATTTTCAAAAATATCTGCTATTTTTTTTGTTATTTCAAACAAAAAGCGTACTTTTGCAATAACATAAAATTAAACTCTACCATGAGACAGCTTAAAATAACAAAATCTATAACGAATCGTGAAAGCGCATCGTTAGAAAAATATCTCCAAGAGATTGGTCATGAAGAGCTTCTTACTACGGAACAAGAAGTAGAATTGGCTCAGAAAATAAGGAAAGGTGATAAAAAAGCGTTGGAAAAACTATGCAAAGCTAATCTGAGATTCGTGGTTTCCGTAGCTAAGCAATATCAAAACCAGGGCTTGAGTTTGCCAGACCTTATCAACGAAGGTAACCTTGGTCTCATTAAGGCTGCCGAAAAATTTGATGACACCCGCGGCTTTAAGTTCATTTCTTATGCTGTATGGTGGATCAGACAGAGTATTCTGCAGGCTATCGCTGAGCAGAGCAGATTGGTGCGCCTGCCCCTCAATCAGGTGGGAAGCGTAACCAGAATCATGAAAGAAGCGTATAAATTTGAACAGGAATACGAACGCAAACCTAGCATCAACGAGATGGCTGAACGCATCGACATGCCGGAAGATAAGATTGCGGATGCCATGAATGCCAACAGCCACGAAGTCAGCGTGGATGCTCCTTTCGTCAATGGCGAAGAAGGCAGTATTGTTGACTCCATGACAAACCCAGACTATCCTACAACGGACAATGAGCTGGTCAAGGAATCACTCAGAACGGAAGTGGAGCGAATGATCAAGCTTCTCGGTGATAGGGAGCAGAAAGTCATAAAGGCCTTCTTTGGTATCGGTGAACCCGAACTGACACTGGAAGAAATAGGCGTAAAATATAACCTGACCCGAGAGCGCGTGCGCCAAATCAAGGAGAAGGCCATTCGCCGAATACGTCATAATACGAAAAATAAACTGCTGAAATCTTACTTGGGATAAGCATGAGAAAGGCTGAATCCTATAGAAGACAGCATCTGAAATAGGAATATGAAAATGAATATTAGAAAATTAGCTTTAGCAGCAATGGTAATGGCTGTGGGGGTTTCGTCCATGGCCAACGCTGCAAAAAATGATCCGAAAACCGCATATATCTTCGGTTTCGCATCATCATTCAATGATTCTACAGTATACATTACTGGAGTTCAGCAAGTAGACTCAGCCTACTTCGTAGGAAAAGCAAATTTCCTGGTAAGCAGAGACAACTATTCTTTCCAGTTGAGAGACTATCTGGAGCAGCAGGGTGCCGGATACAGAACCTGCGCTGTCATCTATGACATCAACAAGAAGAAAGCGGAGAAGAAATGGCTGAAACTTTACAGTAAATATACTCGCAAGCCAAAGGCTCAGCGCCTGAAGAGCGGTGAGAAGCCAAAGGATCTACCTACTCCATGGTTGGTTAAGACCATCGAAAAGGAGGATTTCCATTTCGTAGGTATTGCCCCTACTTCCTTTGAAGAGCCTAAGACCAAGGCTGAAATCAAGGCAGAAAAGCTACAGGCAAAGGCTGAAGCTAAGAAGCACAAGGCTGACCTGAAGAAGCAGAAGCAGAAAATCAAACAGGCTAATGCTGAACTGAAGAAAGCCAAAGCTGAGGCAAAATTGGAAAAGAAAATGCAGAAGAAAATGCAGAAAGAAAAGAAATAATAATAACAATATAGGAAAATGAAAAGCCCAGGGTTCTTTACCCTGGGCTATTTTGTTTTACCCCATTCGAGGCGCGCTTACTTCTGCATATGTTGCTTAAACCAATTGCAAATCTGGCGCAACAGATGATTGCGGGTATTGCCACCAGAGATACCATGGTTACGGTTGGTATACCAGATTTCCTTGAAGTCCTTGTCTGCCTGAACCAATGACTCGGCATACTCGAAGGTATTCTGTGGATGAACATTATCATCTGCCAGACCATGACAAATCAACAAGGCTCCATGCTGCTGGGCAGCACGCTCCATCGGATTCACCTTATAGCCATCCTCATTCTCCTGAGGAGTGCGCATATAACGCTCGGTATAAACACTGTCATAGTAACGGTAACAGGTAGGAGGCGCTACAGCCACACCTGCCTTGAATACAGGGCGACCTTCACTCATGCTCATCAAGGTATTGAAACCACCATAACTCCAACCCCAGATACCGATATTATCCTTGTCTACGTATGGCAGACTGCCCATATAGAGAGCTGTCTCAACCTGGTCCTTTGACTCCAGATCACCCAAACGGAGATAAGTACACTTTTCAAATTCAGCACCACGGGCACCGGTACCACGACCGTCAACACATGCTACGATGAAGCCCTCCTGAGCCAGGTAATAATCGAAGGCGCCACCGCTACCCATACTACCGGTGCTCCAAGCATCAAGAACCTGCTGACTGCCCGGACCAGAATACTGGAAGAGGATAACAGGATACTTCTTGCTGGCATCAAAATCTACAGGCTTAACCATCCATCCATCAAGCTTCACGCCCTCGGAAGTGGTGAAAGAGAAAGTCTCACGCTTACCCCAGTTATACTGCTTGGTCTTTTCGAGGAGTTTCTTGTTATCTTCCAACATCTTGATGACCTTACCCTTGTTGCTGCGAACCGTGAAGACATAAGGATGGGCATAAGAGCTCCATGTGTTCACGAAGTAACGGTAATCACCAGAGAAGATAGCGGCATTGGAACCCTCTGCATCAGTAAGGCGCTCAACCTTGCCATTCTTATGAGCCACATAAACCTGACGGTCGTGAGCGTTCAACTTGGCTGCCTGGAAATAGACATCGCCAGTCTTCTCGTTCATACCATAGATACTGGTTACATCGTAGTTACCCTTCTCTACCTGACGAATCAGCTTACCGTTCATATCATAGAGATAGAGGTGCATATATCCATCGCGGTCGCTAGGAAGCAGAATATTCTTCTTGCCCACGATACTGTTCTCTACCACTTCTTCCTTGACAAACTTAGGCACGCTTTCCTTAATCAGCTGTTTACTCTTGCCTGTGAAAGGATTCACGGAATAGAGACGCATATCGTCCTGATGACGGTTCATGGTGTAGACAATCAGACTGTTGGCATCAGGAGATGTCTTGATACGTGGATAATAACCGTCTGAATCAACAGGAACATCGAGCGAAATCACCTTACCGCTCTTCAGATTATAGCTCCAGAGACTCACCTTGGAATTGTCCTGACCAGCCTTAGGATACTTGTAGGAATACTCACCAGGATAGGCATGATACTGTCTGTTGGTAGGATGACTGCCCTCAAATAGCTGCAGGGAATAAGTCTTCACATGACTCTCATCAAAGCGGATCCATCCGATAGAAGTACCGTCAGCATTCCATGCAAAAGCACGGTTGAAGGCAAACTCCTCTTCGTAAACCCAATCAGGAATACCATTGATTACCTCGTTAAACTTACCGTCCTTGGTAACCTGAACTTCCTTCTCTCCATCCGAGATAAAGATGTTGTTATCCTTGACGAAAGCGATATGGCGTGAATCAGGCGACCATGTAGCTACCTGCTGTTCAGCACCTTCTGAGAGTTTCTTAAAACTCTTGGCAGCCACGTCATAAATGAAATATTCAGCCTTGAAAGAACGGCGATATACCGCCTTTCGGTTTGTCATCACCAGGATTTTCTTGCTGTCTGGGCTCATCACGTAGCCATCGATATAATTGAAAGGAGCATTGGAAGCATCCAGATCGAGCAATACAGCTACCTGCTTACCAGTCTTGAATGAATAACTTACCACCTGCTTGCCATTACTGCTGATATTAGCATACAAGTCGGTGCCCTCAATAGGGTTGATACCTGATACATAAGCAGGATTAAATGCGCCGGAAGTAATTGACTTCAAATCCAATTTCTCGGCTGCCTGCAGGGCAGATACCATCATGATTGTTGCGATAAATGTTGTTATTTTCTTCATTTTAATCTTTATGTAAAGCCTCGATAGGTGAGTAATCCTCGTCTTCGAGCAACTGTTTCACGGTTACCTTTGGATAACGTTTTGTAAATGAATTGATCGTTCTTACGTATTTTGACTGAAATACCGTCTTACCCATTGCCTTATTCACTACCCACATGATCTTGCCCATATGCAAGTCACGGTCTAGCTGCGGACGGTTATCAAAGTTTGCCATCGGATACAGACTGAGCAGATAGAACGTCAGACAGTCGGGCACGATATATTCTCTTGTCATCGTACTGCGCTGCTGCACAGTATAGTATTTCTTATAAAGCGGATAGTCACTTCCCATATACTTATCGAGCGAGATTCCAACCGAATGCTCACCCACGACGATGCTCTGGTCCAACGCACCTATCTGTGAATAGAAGATAGGCGGATGTAATTCGGGAATCCAATGTCGCAGACGCTCGAAAGAGGAAACCAGCTGCTTGTTGATATCATCCATATTGGCATAGGCTGCCTCGGCATCAGCTATCAGCGACTGAAGGGTGGAATCCTGATAAAACATCAGGAAACGGTTGCTGATATTGGCATCGGTAATGGTACCTAGCTGCAACATCTTCTCTATAAGGGTACGGGTTTCTATCGGATAGTCGGTATTCATCTGCTGGAGTGCAGAGAAATCACCAGTAGTCAGATATCGGCTTTGCAAACGGTCATAGCGGTGCACCGTAAGCGGTGCAGCGTCACCCTCCTCATTCGACTTGAACTTATATTCACAAGCCGAATGCAGAAGCAAAATTGCTAATATGACAATATAATAAAAAAATCTTTTCACGTAAATTCACTGTCTTCTGATTACGTCTGCAAAAATACTAAAAAAAATGATAAAAACCAAGCGTTTTAGCTAAAAAAATAAAAAGAAAAGCCAATAATGGGCAAAACGCTTACATTTTTACCCATTATTGGCTATTTGTGCAACATTCCGGCTATCGGATAGTGCAAGATACAGAAACCTTAACAGGTTCTTCTATCTGCTTCTTCCAGTCTTTCAACCACTGATACCATTCCTTTTCACCCTTGAAACCATAGGTTTCATTGGCACTGGTATAGGCTAGCTTATAGCTCAGGCGGTTGCCTGCTGGCTTTACTACCTGGGTATAAACATCCTTGTTGGCAGGCTCCTGACTGACCAAAGCTGTCTGAGGAACATAGATGCCCAAGCCTACCGTTTCCAACTTATGCTTGCCATCGTCCTTGCCTGTTGGCCAGTCGCTGCCATAGCATCCTCGCAACCCCTTATTGTCAGAAAACTCGCTAGAACCCTTCACATTGATAAGTCCCGTAGCAAAGAGATAATCAGAGGCATCCTTATTGAAGAATACATCCACATCGAAATCGCGATGACCCGCATAGATGGTATATCGGATGGTTGCATTCACCGGCTTCAATCCCGGAGCCGGAACCCATCCATTATCTACCACCTCTACGATGGCACGAAGCGGACCCTCGGAGATGACACGCTGCTCCTGATATTTCACATCGTTCAGCAATACCTGATTGGTTCCATCCCAACCACGCAAGGCACCGAGTCCGTAGGTATTACCAACCCAGAGACAGTCATCACCCGAACCGGCAGCCAACTGTTCATCGTTTGGATAGAACTGGGTATCATAAACTACCAATCCCTTATTGATCTTTCCATAGAGGTCGATGGTCTGGCGGTTATCGAAATAAACGCGCATAGCCACCAGATCGCTCTCAAAGCAGACACCATGAGAATGAACATAGTGATAGCAATCCTTGGTTTTCTTGTCGAAGGAGATACTACGCAGATAGATGTCCTGCTTGTTCTTGGCAAGCTTCTTGTTCTTGCTAGGCAGACAGAGTTCTGCAAAGGTACGGGCTGGATACTTCGCCTGCACACCCTCCTGGAAGAGCTGCACCTGATAGGTCTTGGTCTCTTTCTTGCCGAGATCAACCAGAAAACAGAGTTCATCGTTGGTACAATCACGGTTGGTGTCATCGAGCTGAGAAGGAATCTCCTTACCGTCAACGGTTACCACGGCACGCTGAATATCACCAATAGCTCCCAACTTACTGAGGTCGATAACCACCGGAGCATCGGTCTTAGCCGACTTGGAAGGATTGGATACCGACACTTCAAAATTCGCCTGTGCCTGGACTGATATGGCAAAGAACGATACCAGTGCCAGCATCATTTGTTTCTTCATTGTTTGTTTCTTCATCATAGATTCTTATTTTAAGTTTGTTTATAATTCCGTTTATAACTGCGAGAAGAACTTCTTGCCTCTGACATAGTACTGCCACAGAATAGAACAGTCCAGAATCTGAGGAATATTCTCCTCCACCCTGCTCTCCTGAATCTTCTTTCGGTCCTGGTCAAAGTCGTGCTTCCATGCCTGGAAAGCCTTTCGCGCCTTGAAGATTGCCTTGCAGTCACCCAGGTTACGATTCAGGATAAGCGTCTGGAATGCAGCGAGATAATCCAGGAACCAGCGCTTACGCATTACAGTCTTCAATTCTCTATCACTCAGGTTCTTATAAAGCATCGTTAAATTATTTCTGAAATTCAGATAGGTCTTCATCGGATTGCTTTTCGGCAAGGTTCCACCACCTACATGATACACCTCGCTCTCAGGAATACAGTATATCTTTCTGCCCATCAGGCGCAATCTCCAGCAGAGATCAATCTCCTCGTTATGAGCAAAGAATCTGCCATCCAGTCCACCGGCATTCCAGTAATCTTCCGAACGGATCATCATGCAGGCTCCCGTAGCCCAGAGTATCTCCTGCTGATAATCATACTGTCCGTTATCACGCTCTACGGTATCAAAGATTCTACCCCTACAGAAAGGATAACCCAACTTATCGAGATAGCCACCACATGCACCGGCATACTCAAACATATCCTTATCATATTCAGCAAGCAACTTAGGCTGGCAAGCAGCCACCTGAGGATGGGCATCCATAAACTCGATGAGCGGAGTAAGCCAATGATGCGATACCTCTACATCACTGTTCAAGAGAACATAATAATCAGCCTCTATCTCTTTCAAGGCACGGTTATATCCCTCGGCAAAACCGAAGTTCTGCTCCAGGACGATGGTCTTAACATGAGGAAACTGAGTCTCCAAGAGATGCATGGATTGGTCTGAAGAACAGTTGTCGGCTACCCATATCTCAGCATCCTGCCGCGAATACTCCACGACATTAGGCAGATACTTAGCCAGCATCTTCTGCCCATTCCAATTTAATATAACGATTGCTACCTTTGCCATATTTTATTGTAAACTCTTTAACTTATTATTCAGGAGATTGGTGAACTCATAGTTCTTGAGTCCCCATTTGGGAGCGATCAGCAGGTCTTTAGGCGATTGACTGACAAAGCGTTCTAATACCAGATCCTTCCTCAAGAGTCGGATGTACCTGACGATGACATCAATATACTCCTCCACCGTATATACATGGAAAGGATGCTCGGCATACTCCTGCGCCAATCGGGTACCCTTGATAATCTGCATCTGATGAATCTTCAGGATATCAAGAGGCAGAGAAGAAATGACAGGTGCCTGCCTGAGACTTTCCTCCGCATCCTCTCCGGGCAGTCCGATGATGATATGCCCGCCCGTCAGAATACCTCTCGCATGAGTCCGCTCTACCGCATCACGGCAGCAGGCGAAATCATGACCGCGATTGATTCGCTTCAAGGTCTCATCATTGGCACTCTCGATGCCATATTCCACAAGTACGAAGGTATGCCTGTTCAGTTCCTCCAGATAATCCAGGAGTTCATCGCTCACACAGTCAGGACGGGTACCAATCACAATGCCTACCACATCCTCTACCCGCAGCGCCTCCTCATACATTTCCCGCAGAAGTTCCACCTTGGCATAGGTATTGGTATAAGCCTGAAAATAAGCCAGATACTTCATATCAGGATATTTTCTACTGAAGAAGGCCTTGCCCTCCTCCAACTGTTCCGTTATCGACTTTCTACGGTCGCAATAGCTTGGATTGAACGTACGGTTGTCACAATACGTACATCCACCGCTCGAGATTTTTCCATCCCTGTTAGGACAGGAGAAGCCTGCATCTATCGAAATCTTCTGAACCCGGAAGTCAGGAAACTGTTTCCGGATCCAGGAGCCAAAATCATTGTAGTACATTGAACTTTGAAGTTTGAGCTTTGAACTTTATGATTAGCCCTATTAACTATAAACTATCAACAAGCTCTGCCTTCAATGCCGTCTTGTCGTGATTGAAATCACCCAGGCGAACCTTGATGAGCTGATTGTCATATTCTTCCTTGGCGAAAGCTGGCGAAAGCTCCACACGTACATAGTTCTTGGTGAAACCATGCATAGCCTTGCCTCTTGAAGCCTTCTCGAAGAGCACCTCTGCCTCAGTACCGATATACTGGGCATAGAACTCCTGTGTTTTCTGATCGCTCAGCTCCAGCAGACGCTTAGAGCGCTTCTTCTTTTCCTTCTCGTCTACCACATACGGAATTTTCAAAGCAGCTGTTCCCGGACGCTCTGAATATGGGAAGACATGGAGTTGGGTAACAGGCAGACTCTTCAGGAACTCATAACATTCCTCAAAACACTCTGGAGTTTCACCACGACAACCCACCATTACGTCTACACCGATGAAGGCATACGGCATCTTCTCCTTGATGAGATTCACCTTATGGGCAAAGAGCGCCTTGTCATAACGGCGATGCATCAGTTTGAGCACCTCATCGCTTCCGCTCTGCAACGGAATATGGAAGTGAGGCATGAAGGCACGGCTCTCTGCACAGTAAGCAATGAGATCATCATCACAGAGATCCGGCTCCAGACTAGAGATGCGATAACGCTTGATACCCTCCACCTTGTCCATCGCCTTCACAAGATCCAGGAATCGCTCATGGGTAGTCTGACCGAAATCACCGATGTTCACACCGGTGATGACAATCTCCTTACCTCCCTCAGCTGCAGCCTGCTCACACTGAGCCACCAATGACTCGATGCTAGGATTACGTGAATTGCCACGGGCGAAAGGAATGGTACAATAGGTGCAGTAATAGTTGCAGCCATCCTGTACCTTCAGGAAGTAGCGGGTTCGGTTACCACGGGAACATGAAGGCTGGAAGGTTCTGATTTCCTTCGTCTTCACGCTATGATGCTGATGAAGGGCAGAATCCGACAGCTCCTGAGCTTCGCCATTTGTAGGCAAACCATTCTCAGCAGCAAACTTCTGCGCCCAGGCATCACTGAGATATTGAATCAAGTTCGCCTTCTCATTGGCACCCAACACCAGATCTACTCCCTCTATTTTACTCACGTTTTCTGACTCCAGCTGTGCATAGCAACCGGTGACGATGACAAAGGCACCAGGATTCTGTCGCACCATGCGATGAATGGCCTGTCGGCACTTATGATCGGCAACCTCAGTAACGGAGCAAGTATTGATGAGACAAATGTCAGCATTCTCCCCCTTTTTGGCAGTAATCACGCCCATATCTTCGAGCATCTTGCCAAAAGTGGAAGTTTCAGAGAAGTTGAGTTTGCAACCTAAAGTGTAATAGGCAGCCTTTTTGCCTTGGAAGGCACTTGAATCTATCATATATTTATCTTATTCTTTGGTTTCTTTAAAGCTTCTGCCCTTTCAGGGCGTATAGGGGATACAGTTGCTACTGGTCTTTACCTTACCCTTCGAGCAGCGACCATTGGTTTTGGGAGTGTAGCTAGCAGAAAAGGCGTTCACCTCCCCCAAGACTCTAGGTCTATAAAACGAAAAAAGCCGCTAGACCAAGGTCCAGCGGTTGTTTCTCTCATTTCTGTTCGTCAGTAATTCTAAATTACTTAGCAGAATCAGCAGCAGCTGTATCAGCAACAGTTGTATCAGCAACAGTTGTGTCTACCTGAGCTGTGTCAGAATCAGCAGAAGCTGTGTTCTGAGCTGTTTTGTTACCACATGATGCGAAAGAGATAGCTGCGATAGCTACGAACATAAAAACTAATTTCTTCATTTTCTTTGCTTTTTAAATCTGTAAAACAATCATTCGTTTATTAAAACTGATGCAAAGGTAAGCATTTTTTTGATATGTTGTTCTTTTTTTTGCGACTTTTTTTAGGGGTATTTTGTAACAAAATCACAATCATCTAATAATCAGCAACTTACAAAGTACTAACAAAGGTTAAAGTTTTTGGTGTGCTCGGAAACACCAAGATTTTAACACTTTTCATGCATTTTAAGTGCATTTTCAAGATGCCATACTCCCATCCTCCTGAAGCCCCAAAATCGTAAAATGTGTGCCCGAACATCGATTTTTCCTGTCCAGGCTCTTGACTATCGAAAAATTTTGCATATATAATAAGGTACGCGCGAGGGAAAGCGGGAAGAACGCATAGAAGAATATACAAAGGAAATGGCATAAACAGTCAGCAGATTTTTGAGAAAAGAAAAAGTTTTCGTAACTTTGCACTATGTTTCAGAGGAATTTTCCCTGAACACAAACAGATTCCGGAACAGAACAGAAGAAATAACTGAAAGAAAAATGATACAACTGAAAGAAAACAATGGAATACCTCGCAGCCTCTTACTGACGATGGCTGTGATAGCAGGACTAACTGTAGCCAACTGCTACTATAATCAGCCCCTACTGGAAATGATACGCCATGACCTGGGCATCAGCCAGCATAGTGCCAACCTCATCACCGTAGCCACACAGATAGGTTACGCCCTGGGCCTATGTTTCCTCATTCCCATGGGCGATCTCTACTCGCGTCGCCGCATCATCGTTACCAACATGACGGTGGCAGCCATCATGGCCATCATCATAGCCTTGGCACATAACGTATGGCTTCTCTGGGGCGCTTCCCTCTTCCTGGGAGCCTGTTCGGTGATTCCGCAATTCTTCATCCCTATCGCCGGACAGTATTCTGCGCCCAAGAACAAAAGCAGGAATATGGGAATCGTACTATCCGGACTCCTCACCGGCATCCTGGCTTCACGAGTCATCAGCGGATATGTAGGCGACTGGCTAGGCTGGAGAGAAATGTTTCTCATCGCAGCTGCCGTGATGCTGATCTGCATGGCACTCACCCTCAAGATTATTCCAGAGATGAAACGCAACTATATCGGAAGTTACAAGGGATTGATGGTTACCGTCTTCGAAATCTTTGCCTATCATCCCCGCATCCGTCTCTACTCCATCCGTGCCGCCTTCGGTTTCGGCAGCATGATGGCTATCTGGTCCTGTCTGGCTTTCCATCTGGCTCAGGCTCCATTCTTCTCAGGTAGTGAGATGGTAGGAACATTGGGTGCCTGCGGTATCGCCGGAGCCCTTGCAGCCAGCGGTATCGGCAAACTGGTTCCGCGATACGGCATCAGAAAACTGAGTCTTTACGGAGCAGTACTCCAGATTGTCGCATGGAGCATTGCCAATCTCTACGGAGATACATACACAGGTCTCATCATCGCCATTATTCTGGTAGACATCGGTCTGCAATGTCAGCAACTCAGCAATCAGAGTGGCTGCATCCAGGAAATCCCCGAAGCAGCCAACAGAGCCAACACCATCTTCATGACCACCTATTTCATTGGTGGATCATTAGGAACCTACTGTGCCGGCATTGCCTGGACCCAGATAGGATGGCTGGGAGTCTGTACAGTAGGAATGGTCTTTGCCATCATCTCGCTCTGCATCTCCGTCTGCAACAGAAAATAAAAAAATGCAATAGCAGATAGAAAAATTCTGTCTATCTGCTATTGCAAACAAAGAAGTTTAATTAAGAATGGTATACTTCGCATATTTCAGGAGCAACTGCTTGACACCGGAATTCTGAAATTCTACAGTTGCCTTCGCATTCTCGCTCTGACCTTCAATCTTCCGGACAACGCCTACCCCGAAACGCTGATGCTCTATCTTGCAACCTTCCTTCAAAGCACCGAAAGAAGAACCGGCAGAAGAAGAAGACACCGAAGAGGTTGAAGATACCGATGAACTTCTGTTATTCCCCAATATGCGACGAGCAGCATCCAAAGCTCTTACCGACTTGAAATTACCGGAAGATAATGACTCTCGGGAAGAAGATGATGACGATGAGGTATCCGATGCCGGTTTAGGATCCGGACGGAACTGCGATGTCACACGCTTCCATTCCGGAACATCCTCATCTCTATCGCTTATTCTGCGCTTCTGGTCCCAAGGCATCCGTTTGCCATATCCACCGCCATAAGAAGAACGTTCACCACAAGAAGCACTTCTATCATAAGAAGAGCCACCACCAAAGTAAGAACCACCCATTTCACCCTGTGCCTCTATCAGACTGTCATCAATCTCATCAATAAACCGGCTAGGATTATCAAACTCCATCTTGCCATAACGGAAACGGTTCTTGGCATTTGTCAGAATACAATGTTTCTCGGCACGGGTGATTGCCACATAAAGCAGACGGCGCTCTTCCTCCAGTTCCCTGACAGACATGGCAGCCAGCGGACTCGGGAAGATATTCTCCTCCAATCCTACAATGAAGACAGTAGCAAATTCCAGACCCTTAGCCGCATGAACGGTCATCAGGGACACACGAGGTTCATCCTTGCCCCCCTCACTATCCGCATCCGTAAGCAATGCCACATCCTGCAGATAATCCGTAAGAAAGGCTTCATCCATTCTACCCTCTTCCCTGCGCTCCTCGACGAAGGCAGACATACCGCTCAGGAATTCCTCCAGGTTCTCCTGTCTTGCCAGGTCATCGGCATCTCTGCCACTCATGATATCCTGACTGATGCCACTCTCCTTGATGATAGCATCACCCAGTTCATATACATCCGTAGTATGAGAACGCTCGATAAACGAAGAAATGAGCAGTCGGAAATTATCCAGTTTCGTCAATGTACCCTTGTTTACATTGAGTCCATAATGTGCAGGCTCGCCTATCACCTCCCAGAAACTCACCTGGTTCTGATGCGCACAGTCAGCAATCTTCATCAACGTTGTTGCGCCGATACCGCGAGCCGGATAGTTGATGATACGTTTGATGGCTTCCTCATCATCCGGATTAGCCACCAGTCGGAAATAGGCAATGATATCCTTGATTTCCTTGCGCTGATAGAAGCTCAATCCGCCATAGATGCGATAAGGAATGCCCTGCCTTCTGAACTCCTCCTCGAAGCTGCGGCTCTGGGCGTTGGTACGATACAGAATGGCGAAATCATGATATTCGCAATTATCCTGACGCTTGATGCGCTTGATGTCCTTAGCCACGATTACTGCCTCTTCCTTGTCGCTGTAAGCCGGTTTGTACTGCAACTTCTCGCCTACCGCATTCTCGCTATATACATCCTTCTTGATCTGATTGCGATTATTCTTAATCAGACTGTTGGCTGCCTTCACGATAGTCTGGGTAGAACGGTAGTTCTGCTCCAGTTTGAAGAGACGTGTACCCTTCAGCTGCTTCTGATAATTCAGGATATTGTCAATATTGGCACCACGGAAGCTGTAGATACTCTGCGAATCATCACCCACAGCACATACCCGAAGTTTCTCCTTGCACAGCTGCATCACGATAGACATCTGCACATGGTTGGTGTCCTGATACTCATCTACCAGGATATAATCGAAGCGGGCTGCATATTTCTGTCTGATTTCTTCATGTTCTCTGAACAACTGATGGGTCAACACCAGCAGATCATCAAAATCCATGGCGTTGGCTTGTTTGCAACGCTGCACGTAAGCCAAGAATATCTTTCCCACTTCCGGCATCTGTGCACGCTTGTTCTGCTCATAGATGGCAGCATCACTGGCATAGGATTCGGCACTCACCAGATTGTTCTTAGCCATCGATATCTTGGCATGAACAGCAGCAGGCTTGTATGATTTATCATCCAGTCCCATCTCCTTCACGATTGCCTTAATCAGCGAGCGTGAGTCGGCTTCATCATATATGGTAAAGTTGTTGTTGAATCCGATATGCTCAGCTTCAGCACGGAGAATGCGTGAGAAGATGCTGTGGAAGGTACCCATATAGAGATGCTGGGCCAAGTCGTCGCCCACCAGTCTGCCGATACGTTCCTTCATCTCCCTTGCCGCCTTATTGGTAAAGGTAAGAGCCATGATGCTCCAAGGCTTCATCCCCTGGTTCAGGAGATAAGCAATCTTATAGGTAAGCACACGCGTCTTACCCGAACCGGCACCGGCAATCACCAGCGACGGTCCGTCAATATATTCAACCGCAGCTCGCTGCGCTTCATTCAAGTCGTTCAGTAAATCCATTAATCAATATTTAGCCGAAAAAATAATCACTAAAAACTAATCACTACTCACTCATTACTTCCCCCTATATCCTCCCACAGCAGTACCTGGGTCATAATCCTCACCTTCTCTCGGGAAGGAAGGGATGAATCTCATCTGATGCTCTATCTGGCGCTGACGCTTCTTCATATAAGCACTCGGATGAAGAGAACTGAATTTGCGGGGATTAGGCAGTGTAGCAGCAATCAGGGCGCACTGGTCACGAAAAAGATCCTGCGCTTTCTTGTCGAAATGATACTCAGCCACAGCATCCACGCCATAGATTCCAGGTCCCATCTCGATACTGTTGAGATAAACCTCCATGATGCGCTGCTTGCTCCACATCATTTCGATGAGAAAGGTGAAATACACCTCGAAGCCCTTGCGGGTCCATGATCTTCCCGGCCAGAGGAATACATTCTTTGCTGTCTGCTGACTGATGGTACTGGCTCCATGCACCTTTCCGCCACGGGCATTATTCTTGGCTGCACTCTCGATGGCATTGAAGTCAAAACCGTGATGCTTCAGGAACCGGGCATCCTCACTCGCCATCACAGCCACAGGCATATGAGGCGAAATCTTGTCCATCGAAACCCAATGATGATGCAAGGTAATACTCTCACCATCAGCTACTTGCTGAAAGCAGCGGATAAACATCAAGGGAGTGAAATACACCGGAATGAACCGATAGGCTACAACAGCAAGAATGGTGGTACTGAAAAACAGCACCACCACCCATCTTACTATATTTCTAATCTTCTTGAGTATCATTATTTCAATGTACCGTTGTTAGCAGCATTTACCATTGCCTGAGAAGCATACATGTATACCTCTACACGACGGTTAGCCTGACGGCCAGCTGCTGTTGAGTTGTCAGCAACAGGATTAGAAGAACCGAAACCCTGAACAGACTTGATCTGAGAGTTCTTTACACCACAAGACATCAAGTAGTTGTATACAGACTTAGCACGGTTCTCGCTCAAAGGCAAGTTGATACCATCGTTACCGGTACTGTCAGTATAACCCTGGATAGAAACTTCGCAGTCGGTATTATTCTTCAATACGGTAGCAAAGCTAGCCAAATCGTTCTTGGCATTGGCATTGAGAACATACTTGTTGGTCTGGAAGAGGATACCAGAATCGAAAGTAACTTTTACTGCAGCCAAACCGTTGGCATCAGTCACAGTCTCAACCTGTGCATTCTTCACCTGCTCAGCCTCAGCCTTCACCTTATCCATGTGCTTACCAATCAGGTTACCAGCAGTACCACCTACAGCTGCACCGATAGCAGCGCCTACAGCAGCACCTGTTCCACGATGGCTATTATTCAACAAACCACCAACGATTGCGCCCAAGGCAGCACCTGCACCTGCACCAGCAGCTGTACCTGTCTTCTGACTTGTTCCACAACTTCCCAAAACGAGCAGCGCTGAAAGTGCTACTACTGTAAAATTCATCTTTTTCATTACTTATTCTCCTATATTTTATGTTATTTAAATGCAAAGATACGTATTTTTTCTCCAATAAGGAGAGATTTCTAATATTTTTTTGTATTTTTGCATGCAAAATTAAAGGTATTTGTCCAAACAGGGTAAGGAAATCTCCTATTTTGGGGTGGAAAATCCCTATATATGACAAAAAAAGATGATACCTTATTATATAATATAGAAGAATAAAAAAATAAAATATAAAATAGTAATATGGCTAAAGAACTTAAGAATTTGACCAAGCGCGCTGACAACTACAGTCAGTGGTACAACGACTTGGTAGTGAAGGCTGACCTCGCAGAGTTGTCTCCTGTTCGTGGTTGTATGATCATCAAACCATACGGTTACGCTATCTGGGAGAAGATGCAGCAGCAGCTCGACAAGATGTTTAAGCAGACAGGTGTACAGAACGCATACTTCCCTCTCCTCATCCCGAAGAGTTTCTTCTCTCGTGAGGCAGAGCACGTGGCAGGTTTCGCCAAGGAGTGTGCAGTAGTTACCCACTATCGCCTCCGTTCTACAGAGGATGGCACAGAAGTTGAGGTAGATCCTAACGCAAAACTCGATGAGGAGCTCATCATCCGCCCTACTTCAGAGACCATCATCTGGAACACATATAAGAACTGGATCCATTCATGGCGTGATCTCCCTATTCTCTGCAACCAGTGGTGCAACGTAATGCGTTGGGAGATGCGTACCCGTCCATTCCTCCGTACCTCTGAGTTCCTCTGGCAGGAGGGTCATACCGCTCATGCTACCAAGGAAGAGGCTGAGGCAAAGGCTCAGGAGATGCTGAAGGTTTACGCTGATTTTGCAGAGAACTACATGGGCGTTCCTGTATTGCAGGGTGTGAAGAGTGAGACTGAGCGCTTTGCTGGTGCTCTCAACACATATACCATCGAGGCAATGATGCAGGATGGTAAGGCTCTCCAGAGCGGTACTTCTCACTTCCTGGGTCAGAACTTCGCCAAGAGTTTCGACGTAACATACTTGAACAAGGAGAACAAGCCTGAGTATGTATGGGCTACTTCATGGGGTGTTTCTACCCGACTGATGGGTGCCCTCATCATGGTTCACAGCGATGACAACGGTCTCGTATTGCCTCCAAAGCTGGCTCCTATCCAGGTGGTTATCATCCCTATCAACAAGGGCGACGAGCAGTTGGCTCAGATTACAGCCAAGTTGCAGCCAGTCATCGACCAGTTCCGTGAGCTCGGCATCACTGTGAAATATGATGACAATACAGCTAAGCGTCCTGGCTTCAAGTTTGCTGACTACGAGTTGAAGGGTGTTCCTGTTCGTCTGGCTATGGGTGGACGTGACTTGGAGAACAACACCATCGAAATCATGCGTCGTGATACATTGGAGAAGGAGAACGTTAGCTTCGACGGCATCGTAGAGCGCGTAAAGGATATGTTGGAAGACATCCAGAAGAATATCTTCGAGAAGGCTCGTGCTTACCGTGATGCTCACGTTTACGAGTGCGACAACTACGAGGAGTTCAAGGAGCGCGTTAAGGACGGTGGTTTCTTCCTCTGCCATTGGGACGGTACAGCCGAGACCGAGGCAAAGATCAAGGAGGAGACTCAGGCTACCATCCGCTGCGTGCCTTTCGCATACGAGCAGACTCTAGGTGTAGATATGGTAAGCGGCAAGCCAGCCGTAGCACGTGTCATCATCGCAAGAAGCTATTAATCATCCCCGGTGTCGGGAGTTCATCCTGACACTATAATATATTTAACATGAGGCAGTTGATACTTTACATCATTTTTCTGATGTCCATGGTCTTCGCAGGCTATGGAGAGGTATCTGCTGCCTCTGTTTCTTATACCTCCGACGCTCTTCCAAAGAAGGATAAGCTGGCTAAGGTAGAGTACGACCAGCATCAGGGTGATGCCCAGCTGGAGAATGCTTCCGAGCTCGCCTATCGCATTTGCAGCAGTCGTCCGCAGCGCTTATTGCCTAGTGGCAATATGCACGGAAATCAATCAGCAAGTAGATTGCTTTCAAATAGAATTCATTTATTATTCACCCTTTTATCCGCTATAGATGGTGCGATGGAGCCTTTCCGCCAGGAGACCGCCCCTATCCACTTTGATGTCGCCAGCAAATATTATGTCATTTGCCTGCGGCGTCTCCTCTGTTAGCGCTTGTTTTTCTCTTATATACATAATATATCATATCGTTTGTCGCATCATCTCTTCAAGATGTGATAAGGATTATCACACCCCTAGCATAACAAAAAAAACAGTACAATATATATATTCATTTAAGATAAAAACAAGTAATAACATTATAAGATTATGGCTAAGATTAATCATATAGAAATGGGTGAAGACGTAATGGCACTCAACGACGTACAGGTAAAGAAGGGTTTAATGGGTTGGAGCGTCAAGCTCACCTACAAGCCAACACAGAGCAAGATCCAGATCAAGGAGAAGGAATATACTGCTGAGGACGGAAAGAAGCTTCAGAACATCCTCACTGCAGCTCCAGCAGAAGTGGAAACTGCCATCAGCAAGTTCCCGGTTTCAGCCATCAGCATGGGCAACTTCAAGCTGCAGGCATGTCTTTCTGACGATTCTCAGTTTGCTGCCCTCCAACTCCTCGCCTACAAGGATTTCGGCTACAAGCCTGTTACCGACATGAAGGTTTATACCGGTAGAACTGCCGAAGTATTCTCCAGACTGTTCGCATAGTAACGATAGATAACTATCAGATAGGTTCACCCTCTTCACAGATGGAAGAGGACTTTATTTTCATGTGTTTCATGTGCTCCACTTTGCTCCCCGCAAGTGGAGCATTTTAGATTCATGGGTGAACACTTGCCCCAAGCATTCACCTTTTCGGCTCCGGGGTGAACCCTAGTAAAAAGAACTTTGTATATACAGCGCATGCTAGAAATATAAGAGTCTCTATTATAATGGGTTATATAGTGTTTTTAACACATTATTAACGCTAAAGGTTGGCATCGGGGTTCACCCTTCACCGACTTCATTGCCAAGTGTTCACCCCCACTCTTATTTAGAGAACGACTATTCCCTGCAGGATACCGCCCCGACCTGCCCTTCCAGGGGTGGGTAGGGTAAGTAAGGGGAGGGTACTTTCTAAGACTTTCCTTATGTAAAGGTTCGTTTACTATAGGAAAGATATAGTATATATATAGACTCCTAGAAAAAGCGATTTCCTACTCACCCTAGTTACCCCTGGCGTAAACAAGATAGTTACAATAGCTAAGTATCATGGTTACGATAGCTAAGTATCATACTTACGAAGTTATACCAAGCAGGAGTTAGCCCTGATATTTATCGATGATAATCGGTGAGTATCATTGAGCAACGTTGAGCATCGGTGAGGTGGGAATGAGAAATGTTGTATCTTTGCAGCGTCATTCAAAGAGGATGATACTCCTATTAGAAGATTCCAATAAATAAAAAAAAGGAAAATGAAAAAATATCTAAACTGTTACCAGCTCCACAGATGGAAGAAGACTTTATTTCATGTGTTTCATATGCTCCACTTTGCTCCCTCGCAAATGAAGCATTTTTGGGGAGAACAACTTATTCCCTTATCCTCTTTTCCAACACCTTCTGCAGATTATCAGATGGATTCATCCCCAGCTTCTTTCGGATATTGCCACGCTGGGTGGTAATATTGGATTCTGTCTTATTGAGCAGGACACAGATTTCACTCAACTTCTTATTCTGCAGGATGAGATAGCAGATTTCTCTTTCAGAGGAACTTAATTCCGGGAAGACACGTTCAAGGTTCTGCTTGCTCAATTCCCGGGTCTGGATATACTGCAATACATTATCTATCACATTCTTCTGCGATGCCTCACCCAGCAAATCCAGCAAATGCTCTGTCAGCTTCACATCATGCTTCTCCTTTGCCAATGCCACGTATGCCTTAATCTGCTTCTTGTTGATTCTCAACACCTGGAGCAGTTCCTCCTCTTCACGTTGCAATATTTTATTGGCATTTACCAGATACTCACCGTTCCTGGCAATGCCCAGACTCAGCAGACTGATAAACAGCATAACCAACATCAACATAAAGAAATAATTGCGCAGCGATTCGTTGCCCGTCACAATCACACAGACCAAATAAACTCCCAAGGCTATTCCAACCAGCCAACGAGTAAGACGAGCCTGATAAGCAGCCAGCGAGAAAAACATGTTGCCGGCAAGGATGAGCATGTTGATGAGAATCACCATCGTATTATCTTTCAATGTAGGTACAAAGGCACTATACAAGATATCCATGCCTATGAAAACCTGGGTGGCAACAGCAAGGAAGGCTATCCCCTTCACCACCCCGATTTTACCTAAGAGATAGGCAGCGAACGATGATACGACAACTATCAGAAAGACTATGTTGGAAGCCGTAAAAAAGGGATCAAAGGCTCCCGACAAGCCCAGGATATTAGACAGGATGCCTAGAGAAAGCATCACGGCAAAACATACCAGAAGCCACTGGCGCTGGCGATCCAGGTAATTGGACTCTCTTTTCAGCAAAGAGAATCCTAACCTATGTAACCTTGTTCTTATTGAGTTCTTTTCTTTCATACTCATAGTTAATTATTTATTGATAGATGGATTTCATTGCAAAGATAATAAAAAACGGTGATTTTGATGGCTTTTGAGGTTATTTTTTATCGTTTTCTTTAAAAATCAGTATTTTTCAGGGTGGTTTTTCCCATACAAAACTTTATTTTCCGTTACTTTTGCAGTAAAATATTTAATAAATCATCAATCTTTTAATACTATTTATTATGAAAAGGAACCATACTTTCAACAGCAAGAGCATTCAGTGGTTACTGTTTGCCTGCTTAACTTTCAGCTTTTCTTTCTTCATGCTCTTGATGTCATCGTGCAGCGATGATGACCATGAAGAAGTAAACAATCAGGCACACTATCAGGACGTACCAGCCACTCTGCTGACCGATGCCAAGAAACTGGAGATGGTCCGGTCTATCCAGGACTTGAAAGACGGAAGATTCTTCTATCTTGACTATACGGAGGATTACAAACTCCCTACCATATCAGGCTATAATCTTACCGACAACACCCACCTGATTGGTGCCGTATTGAAAACCCTCTGCGACAAGACACCATCCTGGCTCAAGGCAAGAGTCAAGCTGGATGCCGGCTGCAGTGCCTTTGCTGTTACGACACCAGATACTGGTGATTATCTGATGGGGCGCAACTTTGACTACTCTCACGATAATGAACCGATTGCAGCAGCCCTGGTTCGCACGGCTCCAGAAGGTGGACTGAAATCCATCAGCATGGTGGATGCCTACTGGATAGGTTACCGGCAGGATCTCTGGCATTACATTCTATATAACAAGGAACAGTTTGAGAAACATAAGACGCAAGACCTTTCCTATATCATGGCATTCCCATATCTTCTGATGGACGGCATGAACGAGGCCGGCTTTGCCGTTTCCGTACTCCATCTCGACGGCAAGCCAACCCAGCAGGCTAACACAGGAAAGAAACTGACTACAACCCTGGCCTTACGCATGATGCTGGATCATGCCAAAACAGTAGATGAAGCTCTCAAGATTCTGGACGGATATGACCTCTGGATACCGGATAATGACGGCAACTATCATTTCTACATGGCAGATGCCACGGGCCGTTATGCCATCGTAGAATTCGTATATGACAAGGATCACCAAAGCAAGATTTACATCGACGATGAATATACGGGTGAAGACGGAAAAACTCATTTCAAATATCCTGACGTATTGCCAAACACCCGCGAGGTGATAGAAAAGCGCTATGCCAGCAACTTCTATGTATCTGAAACCATGGCATGTTCAGATAAAGGTCCGAAACTCTCGAACCACGGCAAGACCCGCTACGACATAATGGAATTCGTCATCAAGCAGAACAGTAACCAGTTGTCAGAGGAAGGAGCCATGAATCTGCTCAATGGTGTGAGTCAGGCAGAAACTCCAGGCAATCCAACGAGCCATACCCAGTGGTCGGTGGTATACAATCTCTCCCAGCGCAAGGCAACCGTCTGCGTGAACAGAGATTACAAGAACAAGTTTACGTTCTATGCAAAATAACACATTTTATGCAAAAGAAGATTTTGCCGAGAAATAAAATAAAAGAAGATAGGTCTAGCAACACCGCGCTTTGCGGGGTCGCTAGACCTATCTTCTAATCTATCAAGAACTTATATTCTTAATTTAGTCTTCATCAGCAAACTCATTCAGAGTATATGCACTACTGCCATCAAAACAGTGAGTACATACCTGGCACTTTGGAAGACCGATAGCCTCAACAAGCTGCTCGATGGTATTGAACTTCAATGTAGTCAAGCCCAACTGGTTGGCAATCTCATCTACCATCTTCTGATACTCAGGAGAACCAGTGGTAGCGTATTTATCAAGATTCTTGTTGGCATCACCCTCAAACTTCTCGATAATGCGACGGGTAATCAGCTCCATATCACTCTTTGAAGAAGTGAAGTTGATGAACGGACAACCATATACCAATGGAGGACATGCAATACGCATATGGCACTCCTTCAAGCCTGCCTGGTCGAAAAGCACCTTTACGTTGTCGCGAAGCTGGGTACCACGAACGATACTGTCATCGCAGAACAACACACGCTTGCCCTTGAGCATCGCCTTGTTAGGAATCAGCTTCATCTTGGCTACCAATGAACGCATGCTCTGGTTGCTTGGAGTAAAGCTACGAGGCCATGTAGGAGTATACTTGGCAATACAACGCTGATAAGGCACACCCTTGCCGGCAGCATATCCCATCGCCATACCAGTACCAGAATCAGGAATACCGCTGCAGCAGTCTACCTCAACATCATCACTCTTGGCGAGATTGAAACCGTTGGTAAAACGAGCCTCCTCTACATTCTTGCCTTCGTAGGTAGATGTAGGGAATCCGTAATAAACCCAGAGGAAAGAGCAAACCTGCATCTTCTTGTTGGCAGGACGAAGCTGCTCCATCTTGTCGGCAGTAATCTTGACGATTTCGCCCGGCCCCAGCTCGTATTCTGTTTCATAATCGAGGTTAGGGAACGAGGTGGTCTCGCTGGAAGCAGCATAGGCACCATCCTTCTTACCTATAATTATAGGTGTACGTCCCCAACTGTCGCGAGCGCAGATGATACCATCCTCAGTAAGAATCATCATGGTACAGGAGCCCTTGATGTGGTGGAATACATTCTCGATACCTTCGCGGAATGTCTTGCCCTGAATAATGAGTAATGCAACCAACTCGGTTGGGTTGGTGCTGCCTGAAGACATCTCTGCAAAGTGCATGTTCTTGTCTAGCAGGTACTGGGTTAGTTCATCCTTGTTTACAATCTTAGCTACAGTACAAATGGCGAAACGGCCAAGATGTGAGTTCATGATTAATGGCTGCGCATCCGTATCGCTAATTACGCCGATACCAGATGTTGCTCCCTCAAACTTGTTGAGTGTAGGCTCAAACTTCGTTCTGAAATAAGAGCTTTCAAGGTTGTGAATTGAGCGCACGAAGCCTTTCTCACTACTGTAGGTTGCCAAACCGCCTCGACGTGTGCCGAGATGTGAGTTGTAATCAGTGCCGTAGAACAGGTCTGCGACACAACTTTTCTTGGAAATAGTTCCGAAAATACCTCCCATAAGAGTATAATTCTATGTTATTGTTTGTAATATTGGGTGCAAAGGTAATAAAAAGATGTAAATTATGCAAGAAAAAACAGTCGATTTTCAGAATTTTAATGTATCTTTGCGCTCAACATAAGGTGACTTTGCACATGAATATCAGAATGAACATCATACTGAGCGCGGGTATTATCATAGCCAGATATGGCTATGACCAGATGCCTCCGGTCCTTTGGCTCATTCTCCTGCTGGTCATGACTGGCATGGCTATCATCCTGCGGAAATGGATACTAAGCCAGCACATCCTTTTATATATCTGTATGTTTCTTCTGGGTGGTCTTCTCACTTCCTATCAGGAATATCGGGAACGAAAGCCTGATACCTATTTTACGATAGATGAACTTTCGGAACTGGACCGGTTTCAGATAACTGCGCAAGAACGGAGAGCGGAAACAGAACAGAAGATGAAGGGATTGGGCATTGAGAATGAAGACTTTGGGGTCATTGCAGCAATGGCACTGGGCGACAAGACGGCGCTGGACAAGGACACGAAAGAGGTTTATTCCGTAGCTGGAGCAAGCCATGTATTAGCCGTAAGCGGACTGCATATCAGCATCATCTTCCAGCTGCTCATCATGCTGTTAGGTGGCAATCGCCGCCATATCTTCATCATTTTTTCTGCCCTTCTAGCCATCTGGATGTATGTTCTGTTCATTGGCATGCCTGCGAGTGCGGTCCGCTCTGCCACCATGCTGAGTGTTTATGGATTTGTAATGATGACCCGGCGAAAAGGAGAATCGCTCCATTTGCTCTCCACCGCTTTAACCTTCATGCTATTGTGGAATCCACTTTATCTCTTCGACCTCAGTTTCCAGATGTCGTTTGCGGCAGTTGGTTCCATCATCGTGTTTATGCCGTTGCTCAGTTCTCTTTACCATCCTGCTCATCGCCTATCACAATGGATATGGAGTATGCTTTGCGTATCGGCAGCTGCCCAGATAGGAACTCTTCCGCTCATCACTTATTACTTCGGGCGCATCTCGTGCTATTCCCTTCTTACCACATTCATTGCGATTCCTGCCGCCACGGGCATTCTTTACCTCTGTTGCATGCTGATGTTGCTGAGTCCCTTCCTGCTTCTGTCGCCGACAGTCGCTCCCGCCTCCTGGCTGACAAGCTGGATTGCCAAGGCATTGGTATCCATCACTCATTTTGCCAATACCGTCTTCCATCTCATCTCCTTGGCTCCCGGTGCCAGCATTGATGGAATCCACCTTCCCCTCCCTGCCCTATTCTGCATCTATGCCGTCATAGGGTTAGTGTATGCCGGATGGGTAAGAATAAAAAGGATAAGAAACAAAATGGCGAGAAGTCAGGAAGACTTCTCGCCGGAGAATGCATTATTTATGAATCATAGATAATGCTCAAAAAAAATAGGGTTGTCGGGAGAAACCACTGAAGGCATCTCCCAATCATTTTCATTCATTAATCCAACTTCAGGCTCTTCTTGATAGCCTCGATCTTATCCATCGCAGCAGCTGTGCAGCGGTTGTAGCAGCCAGCGCACTTGAATGAAGGATCCTTAACCTCAATATAGAACTTGATCTTAGGCTCTGTACCTGATGGACGGACGCTCACCTTGGTGTTGTCGTCGCAGAACCACTGGAGTACATTGCTTGTAGCAGGCATATCGAGTTTCTCTACCGTGCCGTCAGCATGCTTAACCTCCAGGCTCTGGTAATCCTTCCAGGTTACCACCTTGCTGCCACCCAACTCCTGTGGAGGGTTGGCACGGAAGTCTGCCATCATCTGCTTAATCTCGTCAGCACCGGTCTTACCTGGGCGAACTACATTTACAGTGAACTCCTTGCTGAAGCCATACTCTGCATAAATCTGCATCAGGAGGTCGTAGAGAGTCTTGCCCTGATCCTTAGCCCATGCTGCAATCTCGCAGATGAGGCAGATAGAAGCAGGAGCATCCTTATCACGAACCTTATCGTATGGCAAGAAGCCGAAGCTCTCCTCACCACCACCGATGTACTGCTGCTTGCCCTCAGAGATA
>ERZ779643.585-NODE-585-length-29272-cov-28.052983_pt1 | contig 29272 bp, 20 predicted proteins | sample MGYA00511564_ERZ779643 | MGnify/ENA primary metagenome ERZ779643 (study PRJEB29588, sample SAMEA2147114) | human gut metagenome | biome: human gut; feature: human-associated habitat; material: faeces | place: Denmark | collected 2008/2010 ... | reverse complement strand
GAAACCGTTATAAATCGCTCATTTTAAGCTATTCGGCAGATTTTAGCGTGTTTTTGCCAGAAAAAAAAGTATTTTCTCTAGAAAAAACACACGTAAACGTTTGCAAATTCGAATAAAAACTGTATCTTTGCACGTAAAAGTGCAATAATGCATCTTCTAATCTAACTTATTAGTAAATGAAGCAACGTAGAACATCACTAAAAGATCTCGCAGACAAGTTGGGAGTGAGTATCGCTACCGTGTCTCGAGCTTTACGAAATAGCCATGAGGTGGGAGAGGAAATGACTCAGAAAGTCAAGACCTTGGCAAAGGAACTCAACTATCGGCCTAACCCATTTGCACAGAGTCTTCGGAAGGAAGCTCCAAGGGTGATAGGCGTCATCGTTCCTAATCTGGTTACCCACTATTATGCTGCCGTGCTGGATGGCATAGAAGATTATGCCTCAAAGTGTGGCTATTCGGTTATTAGTGCCAATAGTCATGAGAACCATGAGCGCGAAGCGAAGGCTCTTGACAATTTTCTCGATATGCATGTAGAAGGTATTATTGCTTGCCTCGCACAAGATACTACCGACTATTCTCATTTCGAGCAGCTCCACAAGATGGGAGTTCCTTTGGTGTTTTTTGCCCGTTGCTGCCTGGAAGAAAAGTTCTCTCAGGTTGTGGGTAATGGTGATGTGGCGGCTCAGGAGGCTACTCAGCACATGATTGAGACAGGCTCCCGCCGTATTGCCTTCATTGGCGGTCCTAACCATCTCGATATGGTTCGCCGTCGCAAGCATGGCTATCTGGAAGCACTCAGGGAGAACCGTATTCCTATCGACCGCAATCTGGTAGTCTGTGACAAGATTGATTTCGATGTAGCTCGTAATGCTACACTTCGACTTCTGGAGAGTGAGAATCGCCCAGATGCTATTCTTGCTTTCAACGATATCATTACCTATGCTGCCTTTGATGCCATCAAGGCTAAGGGCTTGCGCATTCCTGAAGATGTTGCCATTATCGGCTTCACAGACGGAGATACGGCAGCCTTCGTTACTCCACGCCTTTCTGCCATCATGGATAAGGCGCACGAACAGGGTACCAAGGCTTGCGAATTGCTCATGCGAAGCATCAATGGGGATGAGCAAATCTACAAGGAAGTTGTGCCGATGATTCTGAAAATCAGAGAAAGCTCTGAGAAGCAGGGTTAAAGGAACTTTTCCCTAGAACTGAAAGACCACTTTGAAGACTGATGAACCTCGATGGAAAGCGATGATAAAGATAAAAACGACAAACTATAAATATAAACCTTGAATGAGCATGTTTAAAAACTTGAATTTGCTAAGGAGGGCCCTCATGGTTCTAGGATTTGTGCTGCTTCTGCAGCCTCTCCAGATGAGAGCGGCTTTGCAAAACATCGAGTTCTCCAGTTTGAATAACCGTGACGGACTCAGTAATAGCCAGGTGAATGCTATCTTGAAAGATAAGACAGGTTACGTCTGGTTTGGTACTCAGTCGGGACTCAATCGATTTGATGGATTCCGAATGAAGACCTTCTTGTATAGTGCCACAAACCAGACTTCATTGGCCAACAATTACGTAGATGATTTACAGGAGGACAATGAAGGAAAAATCTGGGTGCATACTTCTGTGGGTTATTGTGTCTATGACCCTACTACCGAGCAGTTCGACCGCAAGCCGGAAGTATGGTTGAAGACCATCAACGTAGAGGGTGCACCACAGAGAGTATTGGTGGATTCACAGAAGAATATGTGGATTCAGGTGTGGGGAAAGGGTCTTTATTATTATAATGTAAAGAACGAAACCACATACCTGTTCAAATATGCGAAGAAGCCGAAGAGCGGTTGTATCCTGGATGGCGACTTTAGCAACCTGAAGGATGTAGACGGCAAGCTGCTGGTTACTTATGGCGACGGCAAGCTGTGCCTGCTGGATGGCGACAAACAGAGCGTGCTCTGGTATAATACCTTCCTGAAAGACCATCGTCTTTGTGGCGATAATGGCGCTTACAGTTATGTAGAGAACAATCATACTTTCTGGGTTTCTACAGCAACAGAATCTTATGTCTTCAATTCTCTTAACAGACAATGGCTTACTGCCCGTTCTTATCTTGCACAGAGAGGAATTCTTGTTCCTGTAAAAGACCGCATCGTCATGCGCGACCTTCAGGTAGACCCAAATGGTGCCTTGTGGGTTGCTACTGATCATCATGGACTTTTCTATATTGATTTCAAGTCAAAGACTTTTCACCAGTATGTGCATAGTAATGCCCGGGGAAGTATTGTAGACAATTCTTTACAGAAGGTTTATATTGACAATTTCGGAGCCGTATGGGTTGGCAGTTATAAGAATGGTGTGGCTTATTATTCACCATCTTCCAGCAAGTTCAATACCATTCCGCTCGGTGATGTTTGTACCATTACGCAGGATTTGGCAGGAAATCTGTGGTGTGGAACCAACGATATGGGAATCGTGGGTTATAATCCTGTAACCGGACAGACCTGGCATTTCGGTAAGGCTCAGACGGGGCTTGGCACGGATGTTGTGGTGAGTAGCGTGACCATGAAGGATGGAACCATGTATTTCGGAACCTTCAACGGCGGCTTTACCCAGTTTAAGAATGGCAGGTGGAAGGCTTTCAATATTTCCAATAGCGGATTGGCTAATAATAGCGTCTGGTGCTTCCAGGAAGACCCTCAGCATCGTCTGCTTATCGGTACTTTGGGAAGTGGTGTGCAGATTTTTGATCCTGTCACAGAGAAATTCTCTACCTTCAATATTGCCAATTCGGGAATAACGAGCAATTTCATCAATTCCATTTTCCTGCTCAATAATCATGAGGCTCTGATAGGTCATTCCCAGTATATTTCTGTCTTTGATCTTCATAGTAGGAAGATGACTAACATCAATAGTACCAAGGACGGAACTCCTTTCGGGAGTCCTTCTGTCAATTATGCGATGAAGGATAGCCGTGGCATCTTGTGGATGGCTTCGCCTGGAGGTATTTCGATGTATGACAGCAGCAACGGACAGTATGAATCCATCAACGAACTGAATGGAACCACAGGAGCTGTGGGCTGTGCGGTTGTTGAGGACAAGCAGCATAATATCTGGCTGGTTTCCGAGTTTATCGTCACCCGTGTAACCTTGACCAAGGATGCTCAGGGCAAGTGGAATCTTACCATGATCAGTTTCAATTCGCTGGATGGATTGCAGAGCCGTCAGTTTAATATCCGTTCTGCCTATCTGATGCGAAACGGAGCGATTGCTGTGGGTGGTCAGGACGGTATCAACATCATCCGACCTAGAACCATCCGCACAAGCAGGCAGCAGGCTCATGTGCTCTTCAGCGGATTTGTTCTCTTTGACCATCCTCTTACTGCGGGCGAAAAGTTCGAGGGCAGAGTGCCACTCAAATTATCGCTCGACAGCAATCCGGAACTTGACTTGAGTTATAAGGACAAGGCGTTTACCATCCAGCTGGCTTCCAATCAGGTGTCGCTTCCGGCACGTTGCCGTTTCCTTTATCGCATGAAGGGATTGAATGATAAGTGGATGATGACTCCTGACGGAAGATCGGAAGTTACATTTACCAATCTCCTTTCAGGCAACTATGTGCTCGAAGTGAAGGTGGTGAATGGAGACGGAACCGTGAGCGAAGAGGTGAGCCGGCTGAAGGTTCACATCCATCCGCCGTTCTATCTCTCTACCTGGGCCATCATTATTTATCTGCTCCTCGTTGTGGCTGCGTTCTGGTACTATCGCCGCCGCATGATAGAGAAGCAGAGAGTGAAGTATGAAATCCAGATCAGGGAAGACAGCATCAAGAAGACCCGTGAGATGAACGAGTTGAAGCTCAACTTCTTTACCAATGTGAGCCACGAGCTTCGAACTCCGCTCACCCTGATTATCTCGCCTCTTGTTACCATGATTCGGGATGAGGGCGACCCAGAGAAGCGCAGAAAGCTCGAGCTGATTCATCGTAATGCAACCCGACTGCTGAATCTGGTCAACCAGATTCTGGATTTCCGCAAGTTCGACCAGAACAAGGAGAAACTGTCTCTTGCCCGTATGGACATCGTGAGCTTCGTGGACAATATCTGCAATTCGTTCAGAATCCTGGCTAATAATAAGGTGAATCTGTCTTTCGAGTCGTATACTTCCAAGCTGATCATGACCTTTGATGCAGACAAGGTGGGCAAGATTGTCAATAATCTCCTCAGTAACGCCTACAAGTTCACTCCAGACGGAGGATCTATTACGGTTAGACTTTCTGTGGCCTTGGGCGTAGAGGTGAAAGACCATACTCACGACATGTTGCGCATCAGCGTAGCCGATAACGGCAAGGGAATCAGCGATGAGGAGAAGAAGCACGTCTTCGAGCGTTTCTATCAGGTGAACGGCACGGAAATGCAGCCTGCCGGTGGAAGCGGAATCGGACTCAACCTGGTGAAGAAGTTTACAGAACTTCACGGAGGTCAGGTAGAAGTAAGAGACAACGATGGCGGCGGTTCAGTCTTTATCGTAGACTTGCCGATGGATGATGGCGGAGCTGCCAAGACCAACGCCCATCTGGAATCCATGCGTGTGGCTCCAGTCATCGCTACCGTTCATAAGGCAGAAGATACGATGGAAGAAACGGTAGAGGAGGGAGGCTCTTCTGATGCGCTCTATGGCGTTCATCGTTCTTCGCAAACCGCCAAGCCTACCCGCAAGAACTATGTGGCTAAGGTACTTCTGGTAGATGATAGCGATGACTTCCGCGAGTTTATGTGTGATGTGCTTACCGACTATCAGGTCATCGAGGCCGTGAACGGTAAGGATGCCTGGCAGAAGATTATCGAGGTTCGACCGGACGTCATCCTCTCCGACGTGATGATGCCTGTGATGGACGGAATCGAACTCTGCCGCATGGTGAAGAGCAACGAGGAGACGGCTTCCATTCCGTTTGTGATGCTGACAGCACGTCTGGCTACCGACCATCAGGTAGAGGGATTGGAGAGTGGAGCAGACGATTACATCATCAAGCCGTTCAATATCGATATGCTCAATCTGCGCATCCGCAATCTCTTGGGTTGGGCACGCCGTTCTGCCCGTCGTTCTATCCTCGACAAGGATAAGGAAGGCAAGAAGGACCCAAACCAGCCTAAGGAGAGAGTGATTCCAAAGGGCGAGCTGGGCGACTTTGAAATGACAGCCAGCGACCGCAAGTTCCTGGCAGATGTGGATAAATACATCAAGGACATGATGAGCGATCCGGATACTTCGGTAGAGTCGATGAGTGCTCATCTTTGCATGTCGCGCGTCCAGCTCTACAAGCGTATGGTTTCGCTCACGGGTACCACTCCTTCAGAGTATCTGCGTGCCAAGCGCATCAAGCGGGCTGAAGAGCTGATTCATAACGACGAGCTGAACATCAGCGAAATCGCTTATACGGTAGGTTTCAACAATCCTCGCTATTTCACCAAATACTTCCAGGAGGCTTATGGACTGACGCCTTCCCAGTATAAGAAAAAACTGAATGGCGAGAGTATCTAATCATAGGAATCCATAGGAATCTCTTGATTTCTTGTTAACGAAAAGGGTATAAAATGTGGTAATTAACATTTTATACCCTATTTTGTTACATTTCCACATATTATTATCACTAAAAAAAAGTAATTTTGCAGGCAGATATTCAATCTAATAATCATAAGTTTAAAAAACTTGTATAAACAATATAGTATGAAGCTAACTAAGACGTTATTGATTTCAGCCGTTTTGCTGATGAGCGCTTCTGGGCTCCAGGCAGCAGGCTTTATTCAGAAAGGTAACTATCTTACCGTTCAATTGAAACAGCACCAAATTTTTGGTCCTAGTCAGATTCGCCTCCAGGTGGTGAGCGATAAGATTATCCGTGTGCAGGCTACTGCCGAGCAGGGATTCCGCGACAAGCAGAGTCTCATCATCGTGCCTCAGAAAGGCAAGGCTAATTATAAGGTAGAGGAACAGGGCGAAAAGCTCATCATTACCACAGCCGCCATGCGCGCCGTGTTGAATGAGGCTACCGGTCAGATTACATTCTATGATCTGAAGGATCATGTGCTCCTCAACGAGGTGGCTCAGGGTGGAAAGACTTTCAAGCCTTTTACCGTTCCTGACCGTGAGATTGGCGTAGACATCGCCAAGGTTCCTGAATCACAGAAGCACGGATGGTCTTGGAGAGCCCTCTTCGATTCTCCAGACAACGAGGCCTTCTATGGTCTCGGTCAGCATCAGAGTGAGGAACTGAACATGAAGGGCAAGAACGAAGACCTCTTCCAGTATAATACGAAGGTGAGTGTGCCTTTCGTCATTTCCAACAAGAACTACGGTATTCTCTGGGATTCCTATTCTTATTGCCGTTGGGGTAATCCGGAAGATTATCTCCAGCTCAACCGTGCCTTCAAGCTTTACGACAAGGACGGAAAGGAAGGTCAGCTTACCGGTACTTACGTGGACAAGAATGGACAGAAGATTGTTCGAGGCGAAGACAGCATCTACTTTGAATATGCGATGCCTGAGACTTCTGAAATCTGCAACAAGACCGACAAGGGCGGTATCCAGAACCTGCCTAAGGGCTTTGCCCTGAATGGTTCCAAGGTGGTTTACGAGGGTTATGTGGAGGCTCCAACCAATAGTTTCTACCAGTTTATCCTCTACTATGCCGGCTACATGAAGATTTATATCGACGGCAAGCTGGTTGTGCCTGAGCGTTGGCGTACAGCCTGGAATCCTAATTCCTTCAAGTTTGAAACTCCAATCAAGAAGGGCGTAAAGACTCCTATCCGCATCGAGTGGCAGCCGGATGGCGACGTTTCCTACTGCGGTCTTCGCGTAGCAGCTCCTCGTTCTGAGGCTGAGAAGAACCAGCTGAGCATCTGGAGCGAAATGTCTCCGGATATGGATTACTACTTCATTGCCGGTCAGAACCTCGACGAGGTGATTTCAGGCTACCGTACGCTTACCGGCAAGGCTTCGCTCTATCCTAAGTGGACTCTCGGTTTCTGGCAAAGCCGTGAGCGCTATCAGAGCAGCAAGGACATTGAGGAGAACCTCAAGAAGTTCCGCGACCTGAAGATTCCTGTAGACAATATCGTTCAGGACTGGAACTACTGGAAGCTCGATTCATGGGGAAGCCATGAGTTTGAGGCTGCCCGTTATCCTAATCCGCAGGCGATGCTCGATAGCGTACATGCCATGAACGGAAGATTCATGATTTCCGTATGGCCTAAGTTCTACGATACCGTCAAGAACTATAAGGAACTCGACAGCAAGGGCTGGATGTATCATCAGGCTATCAAGGACGATATTCATGACTGGCTCGGCTTCCGTGGCTCTTTCTATGATGCTTATGATGCTGGTGCCCGCAAGATGTTCTGGCGCCAGATGGACGAGAATCTCTATACCAAGTATAAGTTCGGAATTGACGCATGGTGGATGGATGCTTCTGAGCCTAATGTTCGCGACTGTACCCCGATGTGGTACCGCAAGGCCCTTTCCGGTCCTACTGCCCTCGGAACGTCAACCGAATATTTCAACGCTTACAGCATCGTGAATGCTGATGCCATCTATCATGGCCAGCGTAGCGTGAACCCTAACCAGCGTGTCTTCCTCCTTACCCGTTCGGGCTTTGCAGGCGAGCAGCGTTACAGCACGGCTACCTGGTCGGGCGATATTGCTACCCGTTGGGAGGACATGCGTGCTCAGATGACTGCCGGATTGAACTATTCTATGGCGGGTCTTCCTTTCTGGGGAATGGACCAGGGTGGTTTCTGCGTAGAGAACCGCTACGTGGCTGCCCAGCAGGAGTTTGACAAGACCGGCAAGGAGAATGCCGATTTGAAGGAGTGGCGTGAGTTGCAGGCTCGCTGGAACCAGTTCGGCTGCTTCGTGCCTCTCTATCGCACCCACGGCCAGTGGCCTACCCGTGAGGTCTGGAATATTGCGCCAGCCGATCATCCGGCTTACAAGACCATCGTGGCTTACGACAAGCTCCGTTACCGTCTGATGCCTTACCTCTACAGTATGGCTGGTATGGTTCATTTCAAGGATTACACCATGATGCGTGGATTGGTGATGGACTTCAACGGCGATGATAATGTTTACGACATCAAGGACCAGTGGATGTTCGGTCCTGCCCTGATGGCTTGTCCTGTAGGCGAGTATCAGAAGTACAGCCGTAACGTTTATCTTCCTAAGCAGAAGGGCTGGTACGATTTCTATACCGGCAAGCATTATGCAGGTGGTCAGACCATCGTAGCCGATGCGCCATTCGATAAGATTCCAGTCTTCGTACCAGAGGGTTCTATTCTTCCTGTAGGTCCTGAGATGGAGTGGAGCGACCAGAAGAAGGCTGAGCTCATCGACCTCTATGTCTATGCAGGCAAGGACGGTTCTTATACGCTCTATGAGGACGAGGGAACCAACTACAACTACGAGAAGGGCAAGTATGCTATGATAGACTTCAAGTATAATGATGCCCAGAAGACCCTGACCATTGGTGCTCGCAAGGGTTCATTCGACGGAATGCTGCAGAAGCGTCGCTTCAACGTGATTCTGGTGAATGCCCAGAACAACCAGGGCGTTAACCTCGCCAAGGCTCCTAAGGGCAAGATGGTGAAGTATGCCGGTCAGGCAGTAACTGTAAAATTGAAGTAATCTAATCTCCCGCAGATTTCACAGTTTACACAGATATTTGTAACTCTCTTTCAGGAAAGATGAATCTGTGAAAATCCGTGCAGTCTGTGGGATTTTTTATATTGATAGGAAAGAATGAATAAGAAAACGATATTTAGTGTTGCCTTGATGAGCGGGCTTTTCGCTCTTCCGATGAGTGCCCGCGAACATCTGTCTTTTGATAAGGGCTGGCTTTTCACTCTGGCTGATTCTGCCGGAATGTGGAAAGCGGATTATGCTGACGCCCATTGGCGAAGCCTGAATCTGCCTCATGACTGGGCGATAGAGGGTGATTTCTCTCCAGGCAATCCTTCGGGAGCCGGCGGAGGCGCTCTGCCGGGCGGAATAGGATGGTACAGAAAGCATTTCTCCCTGAATCCTCATGAGAAGTACGACCGCTTTACTATTACCTTTGATGGAGTTTACATGAACTCTACCGTCTACATCAACGGTCATCAGCTCGGAACTCGTCCTTACGGCTACAGTACTTTCGAGTACGATCTTACACCTTATATTAATAGGAAGGGTGATAATGTGATTGCCGTGAAGGTGGATAATAGCGACCAGCCTAACAGCCGATGGTATTCGGGCTGCGGAATCTATCGCCACGTCTGGCTCACCAAGACCATGAAGAAGGCTTACATTCCTCAATGGGGACAGTATGTTTCTACCACTCCTCAGGGTGATGTCAGGGTGAAGACGGATTTCGCAGCTTCCGGCAACAGGATGAAACTCTCTGTCCGTAACACCATCTATGATGCTGCAGGAAAGATTGTAGCAAAGAGTAAAGGTGATCAGGAACAGAAACTGCAGGTGAAGAATCCGCATCTCTGGGACATCGGAAAGGGATATCTCTATACCGTCAAGAGTGAGCTGGTTCTAAACGGAAAGGTAGTGGATGTAGCCACAACCACTACAGGCTTCCGTGATGTGAAGTTTGATGCCAGGAAGGGATTTTTCCTTAATGGCAGGAATATCAAGTTGAATGGAGTCTGCGAGCATCATGATTTCGGCTGTCTGGGTGCTGCCGTAAACGAGGATGCGATGCATCGCAAGCTCACCATCCTGCGCAACATGGGCGTGAACGCTATCCGAAGCAGCCATAATCCTCCAGCTCCTGAACTCCTCAACATGTGCGATTCGATGGGAATCCTCGTCATGGACGAGAGTTTCGACATGTGGCGACGCAAGAAAACGAATGGCGACTACGCCCGATTCTTTGATGAATGGCACAAGCGCGACCTCTCTGACCTGGTGAAGCGCGACCGTAATCATCCTAGCATCATCATGTGGAGCATCGGCAACGAGGTGTTGGAGCAATGGTCGGATGCTGCGGCAGATACGCTTTCGCTGGAGCAGGCGAATCTCATTCTGAATGCAGGGCATGATGCTTCTACGCTGGCGCATAGCGATGAGCTGAGCGTGAATTCGCTCCTCACCCAGCACCTTGCCCAGATAGTCAAGGAGTATGATCCGTGGGGAACGCGACCGGTTACGGCTGGCTGTAATGAGCCCGACCCGAAGAACCATCTCTTCAAGAGTGGAGCCATCGACGTGATTGGGTTCAATTACCATCATCAATGGGTGAAGGATGTTCCGAAGAACTTCCCTGGCAAGCCTTTCATCATGTCGGAGAGTGTCTCTGCCCTGCAGACGCGCGGCTTTTACATGATGCCTAGCGACAGTATCTATTCGGCTCCTAAGGAGTGGTGGCTGCCTTACTGCGACCCTTCCTTCAAGTGCTCGGCTTATGATAATATGCATGCTTCATGGAGCTGCACGCACGAGGAGACATGGGATGTGGTGAAACATAATGATTTCGTGGGCGGACAGTTTATCTGGACCGGTTTCGATTATATAGGCGAACCTACTCCTTATGCTTATCCGGCACGAAGCAGCTACTTCGGAATCATCGACCTGGCAGGTCTCCCGAAGGACACTTATTTTATGTATCAGAGTGAGTGGACGCAGAAGAACGTGCTTCATCTCTTCCCTCATTGGAACTGGATTCCGGGACAGACCATCGACATGTGGTGCTACTACAACAACGCAGACGAGGTGGAACTCTTCGTGAACGGCAAGAGCCAGGGTGTTCGCAAGAAGACCGTCTATGGTGAGAAGAACGAGGGTGAAGCCTTCCGGAAGAGTACGGAATATCACGTGATGTGGCGAGTTGAGTTCCAGCCGGGCGAAGTAAAGGTGGTGGCCAGAAAGGGCGGCAAGCTGGTGGGCGAGCAGACCATCAGGACTGCGGGTGCTCCTCATCACATCGTCTTGAAGAAGACCTATCAGGGCAATCTGGCTTATGGCTCAGCAGAACCTACAACCTTCGTAGAAGTGAATGTGGTGGATAAGGACGGAAATCTCTGTCCGAATGCAGAGAACCAGATTTTCTTCTCTTCCGATGCTCAGATTCTGGGAACGGATAATGGTTGCCAGACCTCTCTGGAGCGTTTTACCGACCCTCATCGCAAGGCGTTCTTCGGCAAGTGCGTGGTGGTATTGAAGGGCAAGGGTAAGCTCCAGGCAAAGGCTGTTGACCTGAAGGAAGCGGCTCTGGAATTATAGAATAAAAAACTTTTGAATCATGAGAAAATCAATTTTAACCCTATGTGTCCTGAGCCTGCCGATGGCAGGACAGGCACAGCTTAAAACTAATAATGGCATAGAATACTTACAATGCCAGGCGCCCGATGTTTCGGGCGATTTCAGCGATTTGGCAAATACTTATTTCCTTGCCGACAGCATCGCTGGCTTCGACCTGAACAAGGGCGAAGGACTGCTCAACTGGAAGCGTTACCGGCTGGCACCCCGACAGGCTTTCAACCTCAACGGTTATTGGCCGGTCAGGATGAAGATGCTCGATTTCCCCGACACCCAGTACGATAACGACCCAAACCTGAAAATCAGGATTCAGAAGATTGACGACAGAACCCTGCGCGTTACCGTCTTCACTTCGCCTATCGAACCTAAGATGGACGAGGCCAACGACCCGATGTTCTCGCCTGAGTTTATCTCCGGCAACTTCGGCAATGGGAATGCTCGCATGGGGAAGGGTAGATGGAACACGTCGGCGTCGGCACAAAGCATTATTTATAAAAACGGGAATGGAGAGCTGGAAATCCAGAAGTATCCGTTCCGATTGATACTTCGCGATGCGAAAGGAAAAATACTTACACAAACTCGACATATAATAGACAACGACAGTACGCAGGTAAAACTCCTGCCGTTTAATTTCATCAAGCGTGGAAGCGACAATTCGCGCAGCATCAACCCCGTCTTCATGCTTTCGCCGGGAGAGAGAATCTATGGTTGCGGAGAGAGTTTCACCTCGCTCAACAAGGTGGGGCAGAAGGTGAATATTTCGGTAGTAGACCCGCAGGGACCTGAAACCGACGGAATGTACAAGCCTGTGCCTTTCTATTTCTCCAATCGTGGATATGGAATATTTATGCATACTTCGGCTCCTACTACAGCAGATTTCGGAGCTAGCTACATCGGAGCTCAGCGCCTGTTCATGGGCGATGAGACGATGGACTTCTTCGTCTTCTTCGGAGAGCCAAAGGAGATTCTGGATAAATATACCAATGTGACGGGCAAGTCGCCGATGCTGCCTCTCTGGACTTTCGGCACCTGGATGAGCCGCATTTCCTACTTCTCGCAGAAGGAGGGCCTGGAGATTGCACATCAGCTGAGAGCCAACCGCATTCCTGCCGATGTGATTCATTTTGACACGGGATGGTTTGGCGTAGACTGGCAATGTGACTATGAATTTGCCAAGGACCGTTTCAAGGACCCGGTAGGAATGCTGAAGACTCTGAAGAAGGAAGGCTTCCATACCTGCTTGTGGCAATTGCCTTACTTCACTCCGAAAAATCGTTACTTCCATGAATTGGTTGAAGGCGGAATGGCGGTAAGAAATGCCAACGGAACGCTCAATTACGAGGATGCTGTGCTCGACCTGAGCAATCCGAAGACCGTAAGCTGGTATCAGGACAAGATAGCCCATCTCATCAAGCAGGGAGTAGGCGTCATCAAGTGCGATTTTGGCGAGGCGGCTCCTTATGATGGTCTTTACGCCAGCGGCAAGACAGGCTTCTATGAGCACAATCTCTATCCTCTGCGTTATAATAAGGCGCTCTGGGAAGCCGTGAAGGCAAATTCTGCCGACCATGAGGGCGTAATCTGGGCACGAAGTGCGTGGGCAGGAAGCCAGCGTTTTCCGCTCCATTGGGGTGGCGATGCGGCTACCAACGAGATTGGAAGCGTAGGAATGATGGGCGATTTGCGAGGCGGCTTGAGCTTCGGCTTGAGCGGTTTCTCTTTCTGGAGTCATGATATGGGCGGCTTTGTAACCCAGAGTCCTGACGATCTGTACCGTCGCTGGTTGCCGTTCGGTTTCCTGAGTTCCCATACCCGCGCTCATGGTGCGCCTCCTACCGAGCCTTGGCTCATCAGCAAGGATTTTACGGATGCTTTCCGTGCCAATGCCGAGATGAAGTATCAGCTGATGCCTTATGTCTATGCGCAGGCTAAGGATTGTTCGGAGAAGGGCTTGCCGATGGTTCGTGCGCTCTTCGTAGAGTTCCCGCATGATGCAGGTGCCTGGCTGGTAGAGGATGAGTACATGTATGGTTCCCAGCTGCTGGTGGCTCCGCTCCTGGAGTCGGGCAGTAGCCGTACGGTTTATTTGCCTAAGGGTAAATGGATTGATTATCAGAGCGGTAAGGTTTACGAGGGTGGCTATCAGGAGATTTCCATCCCTACGGCTCAGGAGGTGAAGGCTTATGCTGAGGCTTCGGGCTCGGCAACAGTTTCCCAGCCTCTTCCTTGCATTATTCTGGTCAAGGATGGCAGCTTGATTCCTCAGGTTCCTGTGGCTCAGAGCACGGACAAGATTAATTGGAGCAAGCTCTCAATGCGTACGTTCAAGGCTGATGCAGCCGAATGCGTAGGCTATCTTTATCTGCCTGGAAGCGAGAAGATTGCAATCGTAAAGCGAGAGTTTTATGATTCTATCAATTGAAAAAATGCTATCATAAAAAATATTATTTTTAAAAATGCTATCATAAAAAAATCCTTCGGAAGTAATGCGATGTTTACTTCCGGAGGACTTTTTTTTGTAGATGATGGTATGATTAATATGTTGTATTTTTTTTATTCTATGATGCTTTGCAGCAACCCCTGGCAGGCATCTTCCAATAGGGTGATGACCAGTTCAAAATCGCCCATGTCGCCATAATATGGGTCGGGAACGGTGGTGTATTCGCGATGGTGGGTCAGGAAATCGGCCATCCGGACCACTTTGTCCTTATCTGCCTGGCAGGAAGCCATGGAGGTGATGGCACGGTAATTCTCATTATCCATCACCACGATGGTTTCGAATCTTCCGAAATCTGACTTCTGGAACTGGCGGGCGTGGCTGTTGAAATTGTAGCCATGCTCGGCGCCACATTTTCGCATGCGGCTGTCAGGCAGCTGCCCCACGTGCCAGTTGCCTATTCCTGCAGAATCAATTTCAAACTCATCCTGCAGCCCTGCTTTTTCTACCAGGCTCTTCATGATGCCCTCGCCGGCTGGCGAACGGCAAATGTTGCCGAGGCAAATAAATAAAACGGTATGTTTACCTTTCTTTGTCATAAATTCTTTGTTAAAATGTTTACTGAACTTGTGAAACTTGAAATGTTTATTTTAGCATTAAATCTGCATCCATCTAATTTGCCTGCAAAGTTAGCATAAATCTCCGTATTATCCAAGGTTTTTCCTTTCTTTTTGGTTTTCTTCAACTGAACTTTCATAAGTTCTGTAAAAAGATTTTTATCTCTGCACTATTTTTCTTCCGATAAAAAATCCCGATAAAGAACAGGATTTGTCTCTATCGGGAAAATTATCGGGGCTGAAATATTTTTAGTCGATTTCGTGAGGAAAACTGATGGATTAATTGCAGTTTTTGGGAAATATCTGTTATAAATTTAGAAATATTAGCATTAGAATGATAAAAAAACGATAAAAAGTAAGTATCTTTGCAGAAGATTCATTTTAAATTCTTTCATAGCATGACAATAACGCTTATTATATTAATCATTACGGTTGCCATGTTTATATGGGGCAGGGTGAGGGCTGATATTGTGGCTCTTACTGCCTTGGCAGCACTTTTAGTTCTCGGAATCCTGACGCCGGCAGAGGCTCTTGCCGGCTTCTCTTCGCCCATCGTCATCATGATGATAGGCCTCTTCGTGGTGGGTGGAGCCATCATGCAGACCGGCCTTGCCAAGCTGACGGGCAATAAGCTGATGGCGCTCTCCCGTGGCAACGAAACCGTTACCTTCCTCCTCGTGATGCTGGTAACCTCGTTTATCGGAGCCTTCGTGAGCAATACCGGAACCGTGGCGCTGATGATGCCTATCATCATGAGTCTGGCTGCGGGTTCGGGCATGCAGTCATCGCGATTCCTCATGCCCCTTGCCTTTGCCGGAAGTCTGGGCGGAATGCTCACGCTCATCGGTACGCCGCCCAACCTGGTCATCGACGAGGTGCTTACTGAGGCGGGATTCAAGCCCCTGGCGTTCTTCTCTTTCTTCCCGGTGGGCATCATCGTCATCGCCATCGGAATCATCGTCCTCATGCCCCTGAGCAAAATCTTCCTCAGCCAGAAGCAGAACGGCAAGAAAAAGAAGAACGGAAAGTCGCTCGATGACCTGGTAGACGAATACCAACTGCTAGACAACCTGCATCGCTACATCGTGCCAAGCAAGCGGACGGCTGCAGCCATCGATGAGAATGGGCAGATGATGGACATCGTGGGCAAGACCCTCAAGGACCTCAGTATCCAGAAGAAATATGGCGTGAGTATCATCGAAATCAGAAACGAGAAGAAATCGCGCCTGGGACTCGTGAAGGACGTCAACCAGAACATGGCGAAGAGCAGCAGCACCATCGCCGTGCACGACACCTTATATATAATGGGTGATGAGGAGAAGATTGAACGGTTTGCGCAGGATTACGACCTGAGGAAGATGAAGGACGTGAAGATTGATTTCTACGACCTGGGACTGACCGAGATTGTAGTAATGCCTACTTCCAATTTTGCCGGATTGCGAATTGGAGATGCTAACCTGCGCAAGCGCTTCGGCATCAACGTGCTGGGCGTGAAGCGAGGCGGAAGCTCTTCTGACGGCAAGGTGGGAAAGGAATATATTACCGACAATCTGATAGCCACCAGGCTGCATGTGGGAGATATGCTCCTGGTGCAGGGAGAGTGGACCAATCTGGCCCATCTTACGGCAGATACCACCAACTGGGTGGTGCTGGATCAGCCGGAGAAGACGGCAGACAAGGTGCTCCTGGACTACAAGGCGCCTGTGGCTGCAGCCATCATGCTCTTGATGATAGCGATGATGGTGTTCGATTTCATCCCCGTGGCTCCGGTCACGGCGGTCATCATCGCCGGACTGCTTACCGTCTTTGCCGGATGTTTCCGCAACGTGGAGGCAGCCTACAAGACCATCAACTGGGAGAGCATCGTGCTGATTGCCGCCATGATGCCGATGTCTACGGCGCTGGAGAAGACGGGAGCTTCGGCCCTGGTTTCGCAGGGGCTGGTAGACAGTCTCGGCTCGATGGGACCGACGGCTCTGCTTGCCGGAATCTACTTCACAACTTCTCTGATGACGATGTTTATCAGCAATACCGCCACGGCTGTGTTGATGGCTCCTATCGCCCTGGTGGCAGCCCAGCAGGTGGGCGTGAGTCCTTATTCCTTCCTCTTTGCGGTAACGTTGGGTGCCAGCATGTGCTTTGCCTCTCCGTTCTCCACTCCGCCTAATGCGCTGGTGATGAAGGCGGGTGGCTATACGTTCATGGACTACGTGAAGGTAGGTTTGCCGTTGCAGATCATCATCGGCGTGGTGATGACCTTTGTGCTTCCGCTCCTGTTCCCGTATTGATTTTACTTCAATCAATTCCCTCATTTGCGAAATTACTGAACTTTAGAAGTGTTAAGGGGAAGTTAAGGGACAAATGTCTTATGTTATACGACAAAAGACTATTGTCTCTTAACTTCCTGAACGACCGAAGGGAGTGATAACTTCTTTTACTTCAATCAATTCCCTCATTTGCGAAATGCTGGAAAAAGATAATCCCCAATCTCTTGGTGCTCCCGATGAGCCCGAGGATTGGGGATTTTCTATCTTGGTAGTAGAACTACAGACCTACGTCTCCGCCAGCGTCTCCACCGCTGGTGCCACCGCCTTCGGTATTGCCTGAGCCACCACCTTCGGTATTGCCTGAACCGCCGCCTTCGGTATTGCCTGAGCCGCCGCCTTCGGTATTGCCTGAGCCACCACCTTCGGTATTGCCTGAGCCACCACCTTCGGTATTGCCTGAACCACCGCCGTTGGTTCCACCTCCGTTTGGATCTTTGTCTGGGTCTTCCACGTTGCCGCCATCGCCCGAAGTAACGTTCTTCACGATTTTGCCGTTTCGGTCGATACAGGTAATCTGGATAGGAGTTCTCTGCAGCTCATCCTTGATATCCACGTTTGGGGTGAAGATAACTCTGCGGGTGGTGATGAGGCTACCTGCCACCTCACCCACGGTAGCCACACTCTTGGCTCGCACGCCGAATCTCATGGTTCCCAAGCCCGGGATGGCTACGGAGTGTCCTTCGGTAGACCATGCCTTGATTACTTCGCCGGCAGCATCCCAGCATGCCTGCATCACGCCGCGGCTCACGCCACTTCTCAGAGCCGCCTCCTTGATAACCTTGCTCTCCGGGAGCTTGTTGTAAAGCTCGGTACTGAGAACGTAACGATACTTACCTTTCAACTCACCCACCTGGATGAGGGTTTCCTTTGCTTTCAAATTAATTGCCATAATCTTCTTGAATTTTAAATTGTTAATAAATTGATAAAAAAATAATTATAAAGCTTTCCCCCCTTTCAGGGCGTGCCCATCTAGCCCTCTTCCAGCCCTCTTCTAGCCTCCGTTCTTGCCGAGTCAGAAAAGGAGCGCAAGCCTCGTAGCCCCCTTCCAGCCTCCGTTCCCAGCGATTCCATCGCTGGTCCCCCCTAGGCGTTCCGGCGTTTTGCAAACCATCTTCACCTGATGGTGATGGTTGGCACGAAGTGCGAAGAGTCGGCTCGCGTAGTGATGTTGTTCTCCTGCTGCTGCCTCTGGTTCTTCCCGATCACGAGCCCCGCGGTACACGAGCTGGTGAGGAAGGTGACGATGGCAGAGCATACGGCCACGATGAGATACTTGATGAATGCCTTCATATTTGGGTTCATACGCTTCTCTTGCCCCCTATTAACTTTCCGTCTTCTTTTTTTAAAGAAGAAAGAGAAGGACTCGTATCAGGGCTTGGAGTCGAGATTGATAACTTGATGCATTCGGGATAATCTTATCCGGAATATCTCCCAGATGCCTTTTTTCATTTTTCCAACTGGAGAAATATTTTTCTCCAACTAGGAAAGTGATTTTCCTGCGCTTTCTGAATCACGATGCAAAGATACGAAATCCCCCACAGTCAGTTGGGCGATGGCATGTGAAGCCGTGCGATAGCGGAACATTTAATCACTAATAACTAATCACTAAACCTTATCCCGGTTCCCCCAGGTATTCCACGATGGCCTTCACCTGCTTGGGCGAGAAAGCCTTGCAGGTCTTGTGGTACCCCATAGCCAGGAGTTCATTCCATAGCGGGGTGCAGAGATGGATCCATGCCATCAGATGGTTGACGGCTGTGCGTGGATAACTCTCGGGAAAGTACATCAGGGCAAGTTCCTTCTTGGTGTACGTACGAATGATAAATTCTTCCATATTCATTTTGATTTTAAAGGGTGAGTTTCGCATATGGGGAAGTTAAGGGAAGTTAAGGGACAAATGTCCTGCATCTTACGAAAAACCTATTGTCTCTTAACTTCCCGAACAATCGCAGGGAGTGATAACTTCTTTAACTTCAATTAATTCCCTCACTTGCAAAACTTGAATAAATAATACTCGCTGAAATCCTTGCAGCCTGGGGGCAACTGATGATGAACCAGATGGGGGAGAATCTCCTTGAGTTGCAGGAAGAGGCTTTCGCCGGGCGCATCCTGATCAGGAAACATGTGGAATTCCACCTGATATTGCCGCTCGATATCAGCCAGCAGCTGCTTATCCTCGGGTTTGAGAAGCGTGGCCGACGGAATAGCAATAGCCTTATGTCCGGCAGAAAGCATCGCCCAGCAGTCGCTGCATCCCTCGGTAATGAAAAGCCTCTCGTCCGGCTTCAGCATCTTCACCACGGGAAGATTGTAGATGGAGCATCTGGCGCCATAGGGAAACCGGAAGCGGGGAGCCATCGGTTCCGTCCGAAGCGAACCCTCCGTCTGATGCGAACCCTCCGTCCGAAGCGAACCCTCCGTCCGAAGCGAACCCTCCGTCTGAAGTGAACCCTTCGTCTGATGCGAACCCTCCGTCTGATGCGAACCCTCCGTCCGATGGGAAGGAGAATCTGTGTCATCTGTGAAATCTGTGGGCGTTTTTTCCGCAGCCACCCCCTTTGCCTCCCCCGCATGCGAAGCATCTGTGAAATCCGTGAGCGTTTTCCGGTAATCGAGGTTTCTGTTCTGAATCCCGATGAGCCGTCCGTCCATGTCGAAGTAGGGAATCTGCAGCCAGTTGATGCCCTTCTTATCCGTCCAGGAAGTCAGTCTGCACCAGTTCACCACTCTCCAGTCAATCTTCCTCTCTTCGAACAGAAATCTCCTTGCCGCCTCGTTCAGCCACGGATGCTCAAAGAATCGCGCATACCTGCTGGCATCAAAGGAGGAAGATTTCCCCGAGGAGGAACCTCCCGAATTATTTCCCGAGGAAAAACCACCCGAATTATTTCCCGAGGAAAAACCACCGGAATTATCTTCCGAAGAAGAACCCTTTGGGTTATCTCCCGAGAAAGAGCCACCGGATGAAGAGCCTCCAAGGGAAGAATATGAGGAAGAACCCTCTCTCTTCCTTCCATCTTCCAGATAAACCCCATTCACCTCCGCGAGCCATCGGCAGGCCGAGAGGAAATCCTTCCCCAGGTATTTCATCACCAGGTCGATGCTGCCCACGGAATTACCCATGCAGACATAGCAGCGGCAGCTGTTCTTCCTCGTGTTGAATGAGAGGCTGGCGTGGTGGTCGTCATGAAAGGGGCAGAGTGCCTTGTGCCGCTCCACCTTTATCCCCATCTGCTCCGCAACTCCCTCAATAGGCAGGTCGCGCAGCTTCTGAATCTCATATTTCTCCATAAAATCAGTCTCCTTGTATTTTCTTCCTATCCGAATCCAATCCGTAATCACTTTCGCCGTCAGTCAGTTTCAAGTCGCCTCTCCGGCCACTGTTCCGAGCGATTCCATCGCTCGTCCCTTTCCCGCAGTTATCGCTAGTGCAGCCCTTCACCTTTTCACCCGGCGACCCCGTAAGATACTCCTGCGTCTTCGTGTAAAGCCCCGTCTGGCTGCAATAGGTGATGAACTTGCGGAACACCCATTTCCTAATCTGCCCCTTCGTGCCCTCCTTCGTCTTGCCAAGCGAGATGCGGAGTGCCTCCAGCTGCGACTCGTTGAAAGGATTAGGCAGGTCATCCAGCAGATTCTTCGGCCCTCTGCGCTGAGCTTCGCTCACCGAGTCGGCATCCTGGTTCAGCAAATCCGCAAAAATCTGCATCTTGCTCCAAAGGTCGTGATACACCAGCCACTCCACCAGCTCACCCATCGACTTCGTCCAAGTCTGGTTATTCAGCACCCAGAGCAGGCAACCCGCCTTCCACGCCGACACGATGGAGCGCTTCGAAATGTCCCACAGCACATCATCATCCGTCAGGTCAGCAAGCGTAGCCATGTCTGCCGCCAACTGGTCGGTCAACTTGTTCAGCGGCTTGATGATGAACCTGCCCTTGCAGATGCTCAGCTTCACCAGATACTCGTCCAGCTTCTTAAAGAACCCCTCCTCGTATTTACCCTGTCTCGGGATTCTGCCGTCACGTCCCATTCGCGCCTTGAACGAGAACATCATTCTTCCAAAAGTACCGTTGAAGAGCTCGTTCTTGTAGAACTTGCGGGCTGCATACGGGGTGGAGGAGATGGTGAGGTTGGCACGGAGCACGGGATTGCCCGTCACGCCCTCCACCGTGGCACGCAAGGCACCCGATCGCTGGCGGTCGTAGATATTGCGCAGCATCTGTGAAATCTGCTTGTGTCCGCCGCACATCCTGTCGGCCATCTCCACCTCGGGCAGATTCAGGTATTGCGTTCTCTCGCCCTGCTTCTCGCATGCCATGGCATTCTGAATGAAGGCAGCGTTGGTAACGTCGGCTGGTGGAAACCAGAAACTCACGTCGGGACGGGCAGGTTTCTCCTTGTTTGCCGACTTCATCTTCATCTGCTTCTGCCATTCCACAAGCTTCTCCAGCTCCGTGTTGTCGTGCTCTCGCATGTTGTGACAGATAGCCTCCACGATGTTGGACAGTTGACCCTTATTACAGCCCGAATCGGCAACAAGATTGCCCATCATGCCACATAATTCCTTCCAACTGAGGTCGGGATACTGAAATTCGCTCTCACTGACCTGCGCTCCGAGAATAGGGAAAAACATCGGAACCAGGGGTTCGTGCATGTCTTTTGATACCTGAGAGAGCAAAAGCTGCACACATTCGGTGCCTTTTCCCAGTTTCGGCATCTTTGGAGCAGTAGTTTTTGAAATATCGTACTTCAAGTTTATAGTTTTCATTTTCTCTTAATTTATTGATAATGAGCTTTCTAGAGAAAAGTGGGGTGGGGCTGTGCGTTCCAGTTCCAGTTGTTCCAATTAAATTTTTGAGGGTTCCAAATCTTTTCCTTATATATATAACTATCTATATATTAAATAGTTATAAAGATATAAGAAAGGGATATTGTCCTAAAAATCCTTTTTGGAACAATTGGAACAACTGGAACAACTGGAACGCTTTCTTCCTTTCGAAATACCCTCTTCTTCTAGAAAGCCCCAAATCCTTCTTTGTTCTATCTCTTCAGCTGATACTCCACGATGGCATCTCGTGCAATCAGAGCCTCGGCAGCAATTGTCTCGCTGATGTTCACACCCTCATCGCAGTAAATCTTCAGGGTGAGCTGAATGGCACCATCCTTGGTCTTCGACACACGACCGTGCGCCAGCTTCTTGATCAGCAGCGACTGCGCCTTGAGCTGCGGCTTCGGAACGAATTCGAAGGAGCCGTCGTTCAACTGCTGTGCAACGCCGAGGCGGTGGAAGCGTGGCATGCTGCCCACCACGGGATTATCGGGTGCAAACAGAAAATAATGAGTATCATCGTAGTAAGCCATGCCGCTCTTCTGAGTGTGCTGGCAGTTCATCAACTTGTGGATGTCATTAAAATCCTTTTTCATAACCTAGTGAATTTTTAGAGCAAAGAAAGCGAGAAACGTAGCGCTACCTTACCTCCGGAGATTCCTTCACTCACTCCACCCGGTTAATAATTTAAAACTAATTCAAGTAATTTCGAATCAGTGGAACTGATGACACTGATTTCGAATCAATTAAATTTATAAAAATCCGTCAAGAGAATATCCTGGAACACCTGTCCGTTCTCACTCTTCTGACTCTGCACAGCGAAGGCCTCTCCCTGCTGCATCACACGCATCAATTTTACGTTCATAACAATAAAGAATACGGAGATGATTCAAGATAAGCCAGAACCATTCCGGCTTTTGCCCTGTTTCTCCGACGGGTGCAAAAGTAGGAAGAAAAAACATAGCATCAATACTTTTCAAAAAGGCCTTCTCCGAAGTTCTCTAAAGTTCTCCGAAGTTCTCTGTTTTTCTCTGATATTCTCTCTACGTATAATCGCATTTTTGTCATAGGGGTACAAAAAAGCGACCGATACCTGAACAAAAATCAAGTATCGGTCGCTATCAGAAGATATAAATCTCTATCAGGAAAGCACCAGTCGCTATCGTCTTCTAGTCCTTATTATAATATTTGCAAAACGTTTTGTATCCGAACCCTCCTTTCTCAATCGGCATACCCATGCGTATCAATTCTTCATGGGCATTTTTTGTGTTTTGTGGCAGCAGCACCTTGCCCTCCTTTTTCAGTATGTTTAGTCTCTTGCAGATTTCCTGCACGTCAAATTGCTTTACCAGTCTCTCCACTTCTCTATGCACCTGCCATCCCTCATCTTCTTCCAGTGCAGGATGCACAAAATGGAAAAGTTCCTTCTGAAATCCTTCTCCTGCAGCTTCATTGGCTTCATTAGCTTTTTCTCTCACCTCTGCCTCGTAATTCTCTCCCGTCACCTCTGTTTCTTCAGCAAAAAAATCCTTTGCAATCTGCATCATCTGCTGTGTAGTCAGATTGCCATGGATATTCAGCTCTTTGTGCTGGTTGTTGTAAATAACATTGCCTGCATAATAATTATTACTCATATTTCTTCCTTTTTTTTAATATTCTTGTAATATTTTTGTATGTCTAGAATTCAGTTGGCAGCAGAGATGAATTCCCTTCTTCCGGGTGGTCAAGATGCAGATGCTTACTATGAACATCAAACGTAGAACTTCCTGCGTGATAGTGCTCTGCCTGAACCGTAGGCTTCTTTGCTACCTCTTTTAAAGCCTCCGTCTGTTCCTTGATGGCATTAATCTGTAGACCTTGTCTTGCCTCTTCAGAAAGGAAACGCTCAGTCATATTGTCAACCCGAAGTTTATACTCAGGGGGTAAATATGAAATCTCGTGGTAGATGAATCTCTGCAAAACCTCAACATCTTCTCTTCTGGCTAGAGTTTGGCTGTACTTAATGATTGTATCAATAAGGTAGTTTTCCTTCTGGCTTGATAGAGATGGGCTAGGGGAAAAGCTGTTTGTCGGCAGCCCCAAATGCGTGCGCAGACGGTCTCTAATCGCGAAAGCGGTAAGCAATTGGCGAAACTTATCCAATGGAATGCGTGTGTAGTGAGCACGTATGAGCATTGCAACCTCATCATCATTGGAATAAGGAGCCAATGCCGGAATATTGGAAAGTTCTGTCTCTAAATCTTCCAACCATGACATCATTTTCAAATTATCTGGTTTATGACAGTCGGCCCCCTTTAAGTGCAGCCAATCATGCCATGCCCTTTCTGCTTCATGAGTGGATAGTAGATGGGGAAGCCAACTTTCGCGAAGCTTCTTCAGGCGACCCTCATTGCATAAACCGGTCAATAAGTGTTCTAGTTCATTCGCCATATAGCGCATCTTGTCGCCCTTTTTTGCTTCCATAGCTTTTATGATATTCTCTATTCCCTCCTTCGCTTCGTACCATAGAGCATATTTTCCCATTGTTGTTAAAGTCTCTGTGTATTCTAGAAGTTCTTCTTTGTCATCAGTAGTAACTGTTTCATGTTGCAGAATATCTTTCATCATCATCACAGCATCTTCTACGCATAAGAACTCCTCTGTCATAGGAAATATAGGTAGGAGCGGCTCCCATTCTTTCCAATGATCTTTATGCAAGATGGGCACAATTGGAGTAGAATCAGTTTCTGCTTCAACAAAAAAATAGCCCTCTGTAGAAATTATAACCTCCTTAACCTGAGCGCGGAAATAACCCCGTCCGCTGGTTGTCAATGCAGCCTGAGCCAATGATTTATATTTTTCTCTATTACGTACATAGCCTGCCTTCCGACTCGCAAAGCGCGCAACAAAAGCTTCTTCATCAGTTTCGTTAGTGGGTTCGGGTTTTACTGAAATATAGGGGTGTTTTCTGTCCAGCATGGTCAGAAATTCAATTGTTTTTTGTTGTTCTTGTGCAGTCATATCCTCACCTTTTACGTGGGTAGAATTTACTGCATATTGTACCCCAACTATTTTTATTAAATCTCCCATTGGTTGTTATTTTAGATTTTTGGAAAGCTGAATTTAGTTATTACGGCCGTCCGAAGTACAAAGTTACAAAATAAATTCCTATTAGCATTAAAATGTAACATTTTTAACATTATTCGTAATAAAAAACTAGATTTTACCCTTTTTGTGCAGCTTTTTAATAAAGATGCTCCTTTTCTCCTCCCGTCTCCAATATCCCCCTCTTTCCTTCGCCTCCAATATCTCCTCTCTTTCTTCTCTCGCCTCTCTTTCCTTTCTCGCCTCCCTTTCTTCTCTCGCCTCCCTTTCCTCTCTTTCCTCTCTCGCTTCTCTTTCCTCCCTTTCCTTTCTTTCCCCTCTCGCCTCTCTTTCTTCTCTCGCTTCTCTTTCCTCCCTTTCCCCTCTCGCCTCTCTTTCCTCTCTCGCCTCTCTTTCTTCTCTCGCTTCTCTTTCCTCTCTTTTCTCTCTCGCTTCTCTTTCCCCTCTCGCCTCTCTTTCTTCTCTCGCCTCCCTCGCTTCCCTTTCTTCTCTCGCCTCCCTTTCCTCTCTTTCCTCTCTCGCCTCCCTTTCTTCTCTCGCTTCTCTTTCCTCTCACGCCTCTCTTTCCTCTCTTGCCTCTCTTTCTTCTCTCGCTTCTCTTTCCTTTCTCGCCTCCCTTTTCCCCCTCTTTCCTCTCTCTCCTCCCTTTCCCCCTCTCGCCTCCGTTCCAAGCGATTCCATCGCTTGGTCTCCTTTCCCCAAGTCTCGTTATCTCTATTCCCCTTCAGCAATCCTTTCCGCCATCTCGTTCAGCTCCAGGCATTCCTCTCTGGTAATAGTTTTCTTCTCCATATGATACTCCCAGGGGCTAATCTGCAGCAGCAGCCCTTCAGAGCAAGCATCGAAGCTCTCCCCACAAGGCTTATACAACCGTGGAAAACCATTCTCCCTCAAAAGCACGATCCTGTACCCCCGATTCATAGCCTCGCGCAAAACCTCCTTCTCCTTTATTGAAATAGCAGCGCTCACCAGCACGCCTCCACGTTCGCCGCAAGCCAGCCATTCCTTGCGCAAGCGGCACAAATCCTCCTCCGAATACCTGCGATGCACAATCACCGCCACCTTATCAGGAATATCGAGCAAGAAACAGTTACCCACCATTTGGCATCTGCGTCCCGCCACCACCTTATTCTGCATCACAGTAAAAAGCTCAGGGTTCATCCTCTTGACCATCAGTCTTCTAGGGTTATCATCCAAGTACTTCTTCCACCTCTTCAGTTGGCCTTCATGCAGCAGAAGCTTGTCATTGTACCCCAATTCAAAGAGCCCCTTTCCTGTCATCTTTTTCATCCCATAAATTCTCCTGTAGGCCCTGTTGCATCCCAGCTTGAATCCTTTCACCACCATTCCCAGCGAATCCATCTCCTTTCCTCTTTTCGCTGTCATCCCCATAGAATCTGCTTTCTCCTCGCTTGTCAAGGCAGCGGCGTTCTTCTCGCTTGTCAAGGCAGCGGCGTTTTCCTCGTTCGTCAAGGCAGCGGCGTTCTTCATAGTCTCCGCCGAGGTCTGTCCCCCTCTCGCCTCCGTTCCAAGCGATTCCATCGCTTGGTCCCCTCTCAAGTCCTCCTTCACCCTCACAATCAAGTGCACATGATCCGGCATGATGCAAACCTTCCAAACCTCCACCTGCGGGTAATATCTGTGAATTTTCGGAATCTCCTCCTTCACGATAGCCGTTCCCAATTCCGAAAGTACCACCTTAGGCGCATCGCCATCCCCCGGTCGAGCATTCACCCGTCCCTCCAGTCTTCCCAGCAGAGGCATGCGTCCTTCCACCACAAGTGTCAGCATATAAGTCCCTTTCTCATGGTAATCATGCCAGGGGCTCCTGCGTTTCATAGAGTGCCTGGTTTCGCGCACCTCCAGTCCTCTAGCTATAGCTTCATCTCTTTCCATAATAATCCTAATAATATTGTTAATAATAAAGTTCCCTCCTCATCCTCTCGCGAAGCAGAAGCAGCTCCTTCCTCCCTTCGTAGCAGAAGCAACTCCTTCCTCCCTTCGTAGTAGAAGCAACTCCTTCCTCCCTTCGTAGCAGAAGCAGCTCCCGCCTTCTCTTCGAGTCTGAGTCTTGTCCCCCTCTCGCCTCCGTTCCAAGCGATTCCATCGCTTGGTCCCCCATCTTCGCCAGCCCCTCATCTTCTTCCTTCACTATCTCCTTCACCCGTTCCTCAATCTTCCGCCACGGCTGCCCCAGGTTCACAGTGCTCACATAGATGCGATGCCCCGGAAGATGCCCAAGATGACTCCCAAAATGATTCCCCAGAAGCCGCCCCAGCAAACCCTCAGTAACCTGAATTTCCTCAAATGAGGAAATCTTGCCAAAGTCTTTAGCAACCTGGCTCTGATGTCCTCATCAATACCTTCTATCCTCATCAGCCTCTTCAAGGTAGAAAAGATAACCCGGTTGGTGCCTCTTGCCGTAGTCCAGTTCTTCGTCTATTCTGCCTGTCAGGTGATTGCTCACTTCTGTGGCATCCTCTGCTTTCTTGATTTCCAATACCGAGTTTACCCCATAGGCCTCTTTAGCGACCTTGCAGATAACCTTGTTTGAGCCAGCGCTGGCATAGCTACCGGGCTTGGTTTTGTCTATTTTCAGAAATTCCAGAAAGGCTTCCTTCCCCTGTTCCTGGCTTTTCCCTTCTAATTTAAAAATATTCTTATCTGCCATATTTATTGTCTTATTTATAAGTTGTTTTGTAATTATATTTTTTAGTTGGATCTAAGAAGATCTAAATCCCATGGGTATCGATCTAAGAAGATCTAATTGATTGGCTCATTTCGATAGGATCTTCTATCTTTGCAACGTGTTTGATAATTATATTGTAGAATTTAACAACGAAATTTATGGAAAAGCAATGGATTTCAACTATTGAGCTGCTTAACTTTCTGAAGGAACATCCTAATAAGGAGAAAGAATGCAGACTCAGTTTGGGCTATGGCCTAGGTTCCACCCATTATTGGTATTGGGACCCCGAGACAAACATGTTCATGCACTCCCGCGATTGGGATTTTGAGCCTTATACCGCAAGTCAAGTGGTTAAATGGTACGGGGAAGGCAAATGGAAGATTGAACAATGAATTGAGAGTGGGGGTGAACGAATAGTTCATCCCCTTGTCTGTTCTGCTTGGGAGAACTGCATCAAGAGGTAGCTCTCTCAGCGAATAATCCAGCAATGCCACGTTATGCTTCAGTATCTGCTTGGCTTTTTCCTGATTATATGTTCTTTCTATTCTTGCCATAATCGAAACCAGCTTTTTGTTTTTATGCCGCAAAGTTAAGATTATTATTTGGAATAAGCAAAGTTTTTGGGGCTTTTTCTTGGCGGTTTATCAGAAAATGAGTAGTTTTGTGGGCGTGAATCTTCTCTGTAATAAGGGAATCAAATCTTCCTGATGATGAGGAAATCTATTCCTGATGATGAGGAAATCTGTTCCTGATGGGGGAGATTGAGATAAAACAAAATATGAATCATAACGAAAATAGCGAAAAGATGAATCAAATTACGATGCTCGGAACGGGAAATGCTACGGTTTCCCAGATTTATAACACCTGTTTTGTGCTCCAGACTTCCAGCACTCTGATGCTGGTGGATGCGGGCGGAGGAAACGGAATCCTCTCGCAGCTGAAGAAGGTGAATGTTCAGATTTCTGACATTCATCATCTCTTCGTTACCCATGCCCATACCGACCACGTGCTGGGGGTAATCTGGGTAATCCGAATGGTGGCACAATGCAAGGGTTACGAGGGATTGCTGCATGTGTATGGAAACGACAAGGTGATGAAGGTAATCAAGACCATCATCGACATGATTCTTGCCAAGAAGCAACTGGCAAAGGTGGCTGAAAGGGTGGTGTTCCATCAGCTGGAAGATGGTGATTGTTTCGAGGTGGGGGATATGAAGCTGGAATGCTTTGATATTCAGTCTACTAAGGAGAAACAGTTCGGATTCCGGGCGGAATTGCCAGGAATTTCTGAAGATAGTGCTGCATCCGATAATGCTTCTTCTGATGCTTCGGGTAAGCCTTTGGTCTTGGCGTGCTTGGGCGATGAGCCTTATAACGAGCAGAACCGCCGATACATCGAGGGGGCTGACTGGATGATGTGCGAGGCGTTCTGCCTCTATGCCGACCGCGATACGTTCAAGCCTTATGAGAAATGCCACAGCACGGCGCTTGATGCCGGAAAACTGGCGGAGGAACTGGGCGTGAAGAATCTTATCCTGTATCATACGGAGGAGAAAACGCTTGCTAATCGTAAAGAAAATTACACCCGTGAAGCTGCCAAGAACTTCAAGGGTAGAATCTTCGTTCCGGATGATTTGGAAGTGATAGAGTTGTAGGATTTTCTTTGTCCCACAGATTTCTTTGTCCCACAGATTTCACAGATTTACACAGATTCTTGACCTGTTCGGTCTTTGGATAAAAAGGCACGCAGATTTCGCAGATTTTTTTGTTTGGATATTTGGGGAATTTTCCTCCCGATTATGGCAAGAAAGAATCTGTGTAAATCTGTGGAATCTGTGGGACTTTTGAAGAGACTTACTTTTTCGCCTTTTTTAATACGCTTCTCCCTGCTCAATTTCTTCCTGCGTAATGCGCTTGCGGTCGATGGCGCGCCAGGCGAAGACGATGTAGGCTAGGACGAACGGGATGAGGAGGGAAACTATCG
>ERZ779643.581-NODE-581-length-29504-cov-3.002954_pt1 | contig 29504 bp, 29 predicted proteins | sample MGYA00511564_ERZ779643 | MGnify/ENA primary metagenome ERZ779643 (study PRJEB29588, sample SAMEA2147114) | human gut metagenome | biome: human gut; feature: human-associated habitat; material: faeces | place: Denmark | collected 2008/2010 ... | reverse complement strand
ATTCTGGGCAAAATAAAATCAAATAGCCTACGCAATGTAGGCTTAATGATTAGTCTGAGTTATATTACGGGGCGTTTTTTTAATGCCGCGGCAAATGCGGAGCGAAATGCCGAGCGGCTTTTCGGAAGAGACGGCGGCGAGCAGAGAAAAGCGTTGGCTTTTACTCAAAAATACGGCGGCGCATAAAAACTCCGTGCGTCTTTGCCGTGACGGATGGGAAAAAGAAAAGGCATTTTGCGTCGGCGGAAAGGAGAAAAAGAAAAGTTTTGCCGAAAAAATTTAATGCTTGTTCCGATAAAAAACGCCGCGCGGGGAGAAGACAAAAATTTTTTAAGAAAATTAAATTTTTTACTTGACAAACAGTAATGATTACTATATAATATAGTCGTAAAAAAAGGAAAGACTTATGAGACGCTCAGAACAAAGACAACTTATTTACGACTTGCTCAAAAAGACCGACAAGCACCCGGACGCCTATTCGATATACGAACAGGCGCGCAAGGTCATGCCGGCGATAAGCCTGGGCACGGTGTACCGCAATCTCGGGCAGCTGAGCAAAAACGGAGCACTTATCACTATAGAGACCGACGCGGGGATAGTGCATTACGACGCAAAAGTATGCGACCACGCGCACTTTATCTGCGAGCAGTGCGGAGAGATAAGCGATTTGTTTTTCGATTCGGACAGAGAGCGTGCCGAAAGTCTCGGTTATACCGTAAAGAGAGAGAAACGTGTTTTTTACGGTATATGTAAAAAATGCAACCAAAAAAATCATCAGGAGGAATAAAAAACATGAAAAAACAGAAGAGATGCCGTGTTTGCGGCTGCATAGTAGACGAAGACGTGGAAAGATGCCCCCAGTGCGGTTCTACCGAATTTGAGATGCTGGAAGCTACCGGCGCATACAAATGGGCTTGCGTTCATGCCGTAGGCGACGGCAAGGTGGAGGACGCCGAAGTATTAAAGGGGCTTAAAGAGCATTTCCAGGGCGAATGTACGGAAGTAGGCATGTACCTGGCTATGGCGAGAGTGGCCGACAGAGAAGGCTATCCCGAAGTGGCGGAAGCATATAAGAGAATTGCTTACGAAGAAGCCGACCACGCTTCCAAGTTCTGCGAATTGCTGGGCGAACTCGTCTCTCCGTCGACGAAAGAAAACCTCATCGCCCGTGCCGGAGCGGAAGAGGGCGCATGCGCTTCCAAGCTGGATATCGCTAAGCGCGCAAAACAGCTGGGATATGACGCGGTTCACGATACCGTTCACGAAATGGCAAAAGACGAAGCCCGTCACGGAGCCGTGTTTGCCGGCCTGCTCAAAAGATATTTCGGCGAATAATACGCTTAGATAATACAGGCAACCGAAAATGCAGATTTAAATAAAAATCTGCATTTTTCCTTGTCAGCCGCCGAATTTTGGTATATAATAAAACGTGAGTCGGAAAATTTGTCCGCTCACACAACGACGAAATAAATTAGCTTGTTTTTAAGCAGGCAAGGAAGGCTTTATGAGCGAATGTAACAACAATTGTTCGAGTTGCTCCGAGGGCAGCTGTCCTTCGCGTAAAAGCGAAAGTATGCTGGAACCGCTTAACGAGTTGAGCAAGGTAAAAAAGGTAATAGGCGTAGTAAGCGGAAAGGGCGGCGTGGGCAAGTCGACCGTGACGGCGCTGCTTGCCTCCATGTGCGCGCAGCAGGGACACCGCGTTGCCGTGCTGGACGCCGACATTACCGGTCCGTCCATACCCAAGGCGTTCGGAGTCAAGGAAAAGGCTTACGCCGCGGCGGAAAATCTGCTGCTGCCGGCAAAAACCGCGGGCGGAATTCAGATAATGTCCGTCAATCTCGTGCTGGAAGACGAGACAAAACCCGTCATTTGGCGCGGTCCCATTCTGGCGGGAGTAGTCAAGCAGTTTTGGGGCGAGACGTACTGGAACGACGTGGACTATATGTTTGTGGATATGCCTCCGGGAACGGGCGACGTGCCGCTGACGGTATTTCAATCTATTCCGCTCAACGGAATAGTAATTGTCACCACCCCGCAGGATCTGGTGTCCATGATAGTCGAAAAAGCCGTCAATATGGCAAAAATCATGAATATTCCCATAGTCGCTTTGGTGGAAAACATGTCGTATTACGTTTGCCCCCATTGCGGCGAACAGCTTTATCCCTTCGGAAAGAGCAAGCTGGAAGAAACGGCCAAGAAAGTGGGCGTGGACTGCGCCGTCCGTCTGCCGGTTGACGCCGCCGTTACCGCAGCGTTCGACGAAGGTCAGGCGGAAAACGTGCAAAGACCCGAACTAAGCCCAGTGCTGGAAAAAATAGAAAAACTTTGACGGCCGCACCGCCGACGTATCCGCGGCGACAGATAAGCGCGCAGAAAAGCGCGGCTGCTTATTCTGCCGAATTGCGAAAACGTCGGACAAAGGAGGGCATGCCCGGCAACCGCCGCCTGTCGGGCGGAAAACACAACCCGCATTTTGCGGGTAAAGCGCGGCGAAAATTCTATAAAAGGAGATATTTGTTATGGAAGAGAAAGTTTTTAACGTTGAAGGAATGTCGTGCGCCCATTGCGCGGCGCGCGTGGAAAAAGCGGTAAAAAGCGTTGGAGCGGAGGGCAAAGTGGACCTTGCCGCAAAGACCGTAACGGTGAAAGGCGGAGACGACGCCGAAATAATTCGCGCGATAAACGAAGCCGGATATAAGGCTGAACGCGCCTAAAACGCGCGCCCGACGTCTATCGGGCGTAAGCGATGACTTTTTGGACGTCTATCGGATGTAAGCGATGACTTTTTGATTATTAAAGCCTACCGGACGCACTAACACACACTAAGCCGTCCGGCAGGCGTAAATATTGCAAAAAAGCCCGGCGGACGATGCGCTTCCTTGCGGCGGCGCAATTTTTGGGTCATGCTTTTACGGAGGAATACATGAAATTTTACGGTTTGCAAAAAATGACGCTGCTGGACTTTCCGGGTAAAGTGGCGTGCACGATATTTACCGGCGGATGCAATTTCCGCTGCCCGTTCTGCCACAACGCCGGACTGGTGACCAAGATAGACAAATCGCTTTCTTACGACGAAAGAGACATTATTGAATTTTTAAAGGAGCGGAAGGGCCGGCTGGACGGAGTGTGCCTTACGGGCGGCGAACCGCTTTTGTGGCGCGAAACGGCGGAATTTCTGCAGCGCGTAAAACAGCTCGGGTACCTTGTAAAGCTGGATACCAACGGCAGTTACCCCGACCGACTTAAAGAAGTCATCGACAGCGGGGCGGTCGACTATGTCGCGATGGACATCAAAAACAGCAAAGAAAAGTACGCCGCCACCGTCGGACTGGAAGAATTCGACCTTGCGCCCATAGAGCGCAGCATGGGAATATTAATGGACAGCGGAGTCGACTACGAATTCCGTACGACGGTAGTGCATCCGCTGCACGAAGTGGAGGACATAGAGAAGATAGGCCGGTGGATAAAGGGCGCAAAACGTTATTTTTTGCAGAACTTCAAGGACAGCGGCAATCTGATAAGCGACGGAATGTCGGCGAAAGATTACGACACGATGCAGCAAATGCTCGCCGTCGCCCGCAAATACATCCCCGATGCCGAGTTGAGGGGCATATAAACGTTTCCGCCGCCGCAACTTATTGCGTTATAATAAAAAATAATACAAAACCGCAATATATTGTGTCCGCTTTAGTTGACAGCCCACAAAATATATGGTATACTAAACGAGCAAAACAAAAAAGAGAAGCGGAGGAAAAATATGTATACTGTAATAAAAAGAGACGGCAGCGAAGTAAAGTTCGATCTCGAAAAGATTAAAAACGCCATAACGAAAGCGTTTGACGCTTGTTCGAAACAATATCATCCCGACGTAATAGACTTTTTGGTCCTCAAAGTTACGTCCGAATTCGAACCCAAAATAAAGGACGAAAAAATTTCCGTCGAGGCCATTCAGGACTGCGTGGAATCGGTGCTGATAAAGGCGGGTTATGACGACGTTGCAAAAGCGTACATTCTGTACAGAAAACAGCATGAAAAAATAAGAAACATCAGCAACACGATGCTCGACTATAAGGAAATAGTCGACAACTATCTTAAAATCAACGACTGGCGCGTCAAGGAAAACTCCACCGTCACCTATTCGGTGGGCGGCCTTATTCTCAGCAACTCCGGCGCCATTACCGCCAACTACTGGCTTAGCGAAGTGTACGACGAAGAGATAGGCAACGCGCACAGAAACGCCGACATGCACATTCACGACTTGTCCATGCTCACCGGATACTGCGCCGGCTGGTCGTTAAAGCAGCTCATTCAGGAAGGCTTGGGCGGCGTAAGCGGAAAAATCACCTCTTCGCCGGCAAAGCACCTGGCAACGCTGTGCAATCAGATGGTCAATTTCTTGGGCATCATGCAAAACGAATGGGCGGGCGCGCAGGCGTTCTCGTCGTTCGACACCTATCTCGCTCCCTTCGTAAGAGAGGACAATCTCAATTACGAACAGGTCAAAAAGTGCATCGAATCGTTTATTTTCGGCGTCAACACTCCCAGCCGCTGGGGCACGCAGGCTCCGTTCTCCAATATTACTCTTGACTGGACGGTGCCCAACGATCTTGCCGAGCTCAACTGCATAGTCGGCGGAAAGGAGATGCCTTATAAATATAAGGACTGCCAGAAGGAAATGGATATGGTAAACAAGGCGTTTATCGAGATAATGATAGACGGCGACGCTCACGGAAGAGGATTCCAGTACCCCATCCCGACATATTCCATCACCAAGACCTTCGACTGGTCCGACACCGAAAACAACCGTCTGCTGTTTGAAATGACTTCCAAGTACGGCACCCCGTATTTTTCCAACTACATCAACAGCGATATGGAACCCAGCGACGTCCGCAGCATGTGCTGCCGTCTGCGCCTGGATCTGCGCGAACTGCGCAAAAAGTCCGGCGGTTTCTTCGGCAGCGGCGAAAGCACCGGTTCGGTGGGCGTTGTTACCATCAATATGCCGCGTATAGCATATCTTGCCACCGACGAAAAAGATTTTTACAAGCGTCTTGACAAGATGATGGACATTGCAGCGCGTTCGCTTAAAGTAAAGCGTACCGTCATCACCAAGCTGCTGGAAAACGGCTTGTATCCTTACACCAAGCGTTATCTCGGCACGTTCGACAACCACTTCTCCACAATAGGTCTGGTGGGCATGAACGAAGCCTGCCTTAACGCTAAGTGGCTGCGTAAAGACCTCACGCACAAGGAGGCTCAGGACTTTACCGTAGACGTACTCAATCACATGAGAACGAGACTTTCGGACTATCAGGAGCAGTACGGCGATCTTTACAACCTCGAGGCTACTCCCGCCGAATCTACCGCATACCGTCTTGCGCGTCATGACGTAAAGCGTTTCCCGGACATCATCACGGCGGCGAAAAACCCCGGAGACACCCCCTATTATACCAACAGTTCGCATTTGCCGGTGGGTTATACCGAAGACGTATTCTCGGCGCTGGACATTCAGGACAGACTGCAAACGCTTTACACTTCCGGCACCGTGTTCCATGCCTTCCTGGGCGAACGTATGCCCGACTGGAAGTCCGCGGCCAATCTCGTCCGCAAGATAGCCGAAAACTATTCGCTGCCTTACTACACGATCTCCCCGACGTATTCGGTGTGCAAAAACCACGGATACATCGCCGGCGAACATTTCAAGTGCCCGCAGTGCGGCGAGAACACCGAAGTTTACAGCCGTATAACCGGTTACTATCGTCCGGTTCAGAACTGGAACGACGGTAAGCGCGCGGAATTTAAAGAGCGCAAAGTGTACGACATCGCACACTCTCAATATCACGGCAAACAAGTGGAAGAGTTCGTTTGCGACGACCAAGCTAGAAGCGACGTCAAGATGATGCAAAAAGACGAGCCTCAAAAAGAGTGCGCTTGCTGCCAAAAGGGCGATGACGAAGGTCTTTTGATATTCACCACAAAGACTTGCCCCAACTGCAAAATGGCAAAAGCGATGCTCGACAAAGCAGGCATCTCCTACACCGTCATCGACGCGGAGGACAACAAAGATCAAACTCTTGCCTTCGGCGTCAAAAAAGCTCCGACGCTCCTCGTCCCCAACGGAAACGGATACGACGTGTACGACAACGCAAGCAAAATCAAAGGCTATATCGAGTCGAGAAAATAATTTAAACCAACGCGGCGGTATGGCAAAAGCCATACCGCATTTCTTTTAATCGAAAGAGGTAACCAATGGATAGATACGACATAATCGTTGTGGGCGCAGGCCCTGCCGGAATGACCGCTGCACTCAATTGTTTGAGAGCGGGCAAAAGCGTGCTGGTGCTCGAAAGCGACAGTTTCGGCGGACAAATATCCTTCTCGCCCAGAGTGGAAAACTTCCCGTCCTATCAAAAAATTTCAGGGGCGGAATTGATGGACAAACTCTATGAACAAATCTCGGAATGGGGCGCGCAAATCGAGCTTGAAAAAGCACAATCGATAGTTAAAACTCCCTTCGGATTTGAATTAACCACCGATTACAACACATACGAGTGCAAATCCGTGATTTTGGCAACGGGTGTAAAACCCCGCAAAATCGGCATTGAGCGCGAGGACGAATTGGTTGGCAGCGGCGTAAGTTACTGCGCTCTTTGCGACGGCGCATTCTATTCGGGCGAAGACGTCTGCGTCATAGGCGACGCAAACACGGCACTTCAATATGCGCTAGTTTTGAGCGGCTATTGCAAGAGCGTACACATCTGCACTTTGTTTGACAAATTCTTCGGCGACAAAGCGCTTTTGGATCTCGTGCTTGCTCGTCCCAACGTAAGATACACGCACAATCTCGCTCTCAAAGAGTTTATCGGCGAGGACGAACTTTCCGCTCTCCGCTTTGAAAACACGCAAACCCATGAAAACGTGATCGTGGACGCAAAATGCGCTTTCATTTGCATCGGACAAGTGCCGAACAACACCGCATTTGCAAATCTCGTCGAGCTTGACAAGGCAGGCTATATCGTTGCGGACGAAAACTGCACGACCTCTTGCGAAGGCATCTTTGTCGCAGGCGACTGCCGCACGAAGAAAATACGCCAACTCGTTACGGCGGCTTCCGACGGTTCGATTGCGGCTTTCAACGCATGCGCCTACGCGGACAAAGTGTCCAACCGCTAAGCACTCGGGCGCGGAAAATTCCGCGCCTTTCTTTTCTCAAACTATGACGATATTTATTGACGTAGACAACACGATTTTGGATTTTGACAAGTGCGCAAACCAAAGCATAACCGAGGCTTGCGACTTTTTCGGTATCCCGAAAGCGCAAGAACTCTGCAAAATATTTCATCCCTACAACCTTTCTTTGTGGCAACAGCTCGAAAGAAAAGAACTGACTCTCGACGAGCTTTTGGAAAAGAGATTCAACACCCTTTTCGATATGCTGGGCATACGTGCCGACGGACACGCTTTTGAAGATTATTTCCACAAAGGGCTGGCTTCGGCGGCAGTTGCCGTTGACGGCGCAAAAGATTTGCTGGAATATCTTTCAAGCAAATACGACTTATACGTCGCAAGCAACGCACCTCTTTCACAACAAAAAAATCGACTCGCAAAAGCCGATTTCGACCGGTATATAAAAGGATATTTCGTGTCTGCGGAAATAGGACACTTAAAACCCGAAAAAGAGTTTTTCGACGCTTGCTTCAAAGTCGTAAAAGACAAACCGCAAGACGTCTGCATGATAGGCGATTCGATAACCGCAGACATAAACGGCGCGCGCAATTACGGCATGAAAACAATATGGTTTGACAAATACCAAACCGGCAAAAGCGCGGATTGCGACTTTTGCGTCACGTCGCTTGCGCAAATCAAAGATATTTTGTAATCTTCGGCGCAAACCTACCAAAGTTTTTCAAAAATACAAAAAGACCGCGGATGCGGTCTTTTTTTACATTTGGCTGTCCACCAACGAAAGCAAAACTTTTCGTCCGTCCTCGAGGTTTATATAGAACATATATCCCATTTCTTTGTCGAGATATTCAACGTCTTTCACTTCGTCGATTTCCATTGATACCAATTCTCCGATTTTTGTCAACAGTTCTTCCATGGCGTTTCTCCTATGATTGATAAGCACATTATATGACCCCTTTTGGACAAAAACAAGCCTTTGGGGACAAATAGGGGCATACTATTTTTGTAGAATTATGTAGGAGATTGTCGCATTATATCGGAAATTGACAATAAATTGACAGACGGCTTTGCGGAACGACTTTGCGACCTTATGCAAGAAAACAAGACTTGCGCCGACGCTCTCGCGCAAGAATTGAACCTCAGTTCGTCCGCAATTTACAAATGGTTGAGAAAGGCTTCCCTTCCCGAATTTGAAAACGCAATCGCGCTTGCGGACTTTTTCGATTGCTCGCTTGACTACCTTTTCGCATTGGATGAAATCGACGCACAATATACGCCGCATCATCCCGCATTGCCGTTTTGCGAGCAGTTTTCAAACGTCCTCACCGAAAAGAAAATGTCCGAATATCGCCTTGTCAAGCTCACCGGCATATCCCGAAGCAAAATAGCTTCCTGGCGAAAAGGCAAAAGTCTGCCCGGCATACATAGCCTCATCACCGTCGCGGACGTTTTGGATTTGACGCTTGACGGACTGGTTGGAAGGTATTGATTGCTCAAACGGCATTGCGGTGGTATCAATCGCCACAATCTGTCTTTTCTTTCTTTTTCACGTCATCCTGAGCTTGCCGAAGGATCTAGGCGTACCGCATATCCCCCCCCTGTCATTGCGAGCGAAAGCGTGGCAATCTCCGGGGACGGAAACGAGAACTCTTTTGGCGATTGACAAACGCCGCATTTGTTTTCGCAATCACTACCGCGCAGAGAATTTGCGCTATCAGCTCAAGCACGGACAAAAGCTCCCACCACAGTTTCGCCAAATTATCTGCTTGGTGAAGCGCACTTTGTGCGGTGATATCGAGCCTATAGCTCGGTGATATCGCAACTGCGTTGCGGATAAACGTTCAAACAATATTGCAATAGAGCAATCATGCGATTTTATTTTCTCCTACTTTTTAATGTTTTTGTACAGAATTTGTACATTTTTATTCATTGTAGTACACAATTTGTACAATGTCAAGCATGAAGCATCAAATCGGAGAAAATTTAAAGCTATTGCGAACAGGTGCAAACCTCACGCAACAACAGGTTGCCGATGCGTTGGGTATTTCGCGCGTCAACTATACACGGTACGAAAACAATACCGTAAATCCCGACTTTGACACACTCGTTGCGTTGGCGGACTTTTTCGACGTTACGTTGGATTTCCTGTTCAACCGAGATTAAATCCAAAATCGAACCATACGAAAAACACCTGCAAAGCGCAGGTGTTTTTAATAATTACTGAAGTTATCTTACGATGATTGCGTCGCGTTCCGCGCCGACGGAAACGTACTTGATGTTGCACTCAACCGCTTTTTCGATAAATTCGATATACTTGCGCGCGTTGAGGGGCAAATCTTCGTAGCGGCGGCAATTTGCGGTGGAGCAATTCCAGCCGTCAAGATAAATAACGTTGGGCTTTGCGACGTTGAGAGCTTCGCCGGAGGGGAATTCCGTGACGGTTTCGCCGTTGACGTCGTAGCTTACGCATACGGGGATTTTTTCCATTGTGTCGAGAATATCGAGTTTGGTAAGCGCAATTTCGGTTGCCGCTTGCACCATACAGCCGTACTTCGACGCAACCACGTCAAATCCGCCGACTCTGCGAGGACGTCCGGTTGCCGCGCCGTATTCGCCGCCTGCCTTGCGGAGTTGCTCCGCCTCCTCACCGAACATCTCTGCCGTGAACGGGCCTTCGCCGACGCACGTTGAATACGCTTTCATAACGCCGATTGCGTTTTCCACTTTGTGATTGGGGATGCCTGCTCCCACAGGGCCGTAAGCCGTGATTGTGGACGAGCTTGTAGTGTACGGATAAATGCCGAAATCGATGTCGCGCAATGCGCCGAGTTGTGCTTCGAGCATGACGTTTTTGCCTGCTTTGAGCGCTTTGTCGAGATAGTAACCCGTGTCGCAGATGTAGTCTTTGAGCGGCGTGCCGTACTTGTCAAACCATTCGAGCAAACCTTCAACGGTGTAACCTTGCGCATGATACGAGCCTTCGATCGTGAGGTTTTTCCATTCGACGATGGTTTCGAGGCGAGAGCGCAAATATTCGGGATGGAGAATATCGCCCATGCGGATTGCCTTTTTCATATACTTGTCCGCATAAATAGGAGAGATACCTCTTCTTGTCGAACCGAACTTCTTGTCGCCGAGTCTGTCTTCTTCGAGGCAGTCTTGCGCGACGTTGTAGGGGCAGCACACAACCGCTTTGTCGCTTATTTTGAGGTTTTGGGGAGTGATGACGATTCCGCCCTCTCTGAGTTTTGCGATTTCTTTGCAAAGATGCTCGATGTCAACGACCATACCGTTTCCCATGACGTTGACTTTGTCCTCGCGCAAAATTGCCGACGGCAAAAGATTGAGCACGAATTTGCCTTTGTCGTTGATGACGGTGTGTCCTGCGTTGTTGCCGCCTTGATAGCGCACCACGACGTCTTGTTTTTCGGAAAGCAAATCGACCATTCTGCCCTTGCCTTCGTCACCCCAGTTGATACCAACAATCGATGTAAGCATACTTATACCTCTAAAATTTAATCCTTATTATATTTCGTCTGTCAGACGTTGATTGCGTTTGTGCCGCCGATGCGGTCTTTGTTGCTTTCAAGAAGAGGATCGACCACTTCGCTTATATACTCTTCGACTTGCTTTTCCGCCCTACCGGTAAAGGCTTTTACGTCGAGGATGGAATCAAGCTCTTCTTTTGAAAGACCGAACGTTGCGTCTTTCAAAATTCTGTCGAGCAAGTCGTTTTCTTTGCCTTCGAGCTTGACGGCTTTGGACGCGGCAACGGAGTGTTGTCTTATCGCCTCGTGCAAAACTTGTCTGTCGCCGCCCTTCTTCGACACGCAGTACATCAAGATGTTTTCGGTTGCCATAAACGGCAATTCGTCACTCAAATGTTTGGCAATAATGCGCGGATAAAGGGTTAAACCCCCGATTATGTTGTTGTAAAGTGCCAGTATTGCGTCAACAGCCAAAAACGCTTCGGGGATTGCGATGCGTCTGTTCGCGCTGTCATCGAGCGTCCTTTCAAACCATTGCGCAGACGCCGTGATTGCGGGATTCATACTGTCGCAGATGACGTATCTTGCAAGGGACGCCATGCGTTCGCTCCTCATGGGATTGCGTTTGTACGCCATTGCGGACGAGCCGATTTGTTTGGATTCGAACGGCTCTTCCACCTCTTTGAGATGAGAGAGCAATCTGATATCGTTTGAAAATTTGGTTGCGCTTTGAGCTATTGAACAAAGCACGGAAAGCACGTTGTAATCGACCTTTCTCGAATACGTCTGACCGCTCACCGCATACGTGCCTTCAAAACCCGTTTTTTGCGCTATCGCCTTGTCGAGAGCTTTGACTTTTTCATCGTCTCCCTCGAACAATTCGAGGAAACTCGCAGCCGTACCCGTCGTGCCTTTGCAGCCGAGCAAACGCAGTCTCGAAAGTTGAAAATCAAGGTTGTCGAGGTCGTTTATAAGATCTTGAATATAGAGCGTCGCGCGCTTGCCGACGGTGGTGGGTTGCGCCGCTTGAAAATGCGTAAACGCAAGCGTCGCAAGAGCCTTGTTTTTCATTGCGAAATCGCGCAAAGTTTTTATACAAGCAAGCAACTCTTCTCTCAGAACAAGCAAACCTTCGCGCATCTGAACGATATCGGTGTTGTCGCCGACAAAGCAGCTGGTTGCGCCGAGGTGAATAATCGGTTTTGCCTTTGGACACGCTTCGCCGAAAGTGAGGACGTGCGCCATAACGTCGTGGCGAACTTCCTTTTCTTTTTGCGCAGCCATATCGTAGTCGATGTCGTCGACGTGCGCTTTCATCTCGTCGATTTGCTCGTCGGTGATGTCGATACCCAGCTCCTTTTCGGCCTCGGCAAGCGCAATCCAAAGTTTGCGCCAAGTGCCGAACTTGAAATCGGGCGAGAAAACGTATTGCATCTTTTTGCTTGCATATCTTTGGCAAAGCGGAGATACGTAAGAGTCCATACAAACCTCAAACAAACAAAAAGTGCTCAATTCTTTTTCAACCGAATGGTTAAAAAAAAATATGAACACTTCCGTTTGCTTATTTATTTTCTAAAACTATATTATCATCGCACGCGTCTTTTGTCAACTTAAATATAGCGGTTGACAAAGCACAAAATCATATTTCGCGGCAATCTTTTTCACAACGCACAAAAACGGGAAGTCGCAAGAACCACGACCTGAAATCATATTTTGCTAAAAGTATAATTTTTGCGGTATGCTTATAATTCGATATAGTTGATGTATAAATATCCGAATATACTGCATAAATATTGCAAATATTGTGTATATTTATCCATTTTGTTTATAGTCGAATTTTTTTGTCGAAATCTTTTGACATTTGGAATATTATGTCTATAATCGAATCTATAAAAACTTTTGGAGATGCACTTTTATGTTGATGTCGGATTTGTACGGAAGCATGGTTTTCGACGACAGAGTCATGAGCAAGAGATTGCCCAAAGACACTTATCGCGAACTCAAAAGATGTTGCGCTCTCGATTTGCCGCTTTCAAGAGAAACTGCAAACATCGTCGCCAACGAAATGAAAGATTGGGCAGTTGAAAAAGGCGTAACGCACTTTACACACTGGTTCCAACCTCTCACCGGAATCACCGCCGAAAAGCACGATTCTTTTATCGCTCCGACAAAGAACGGCGGCGTCATCATGGAGCTTAGCGGCAAAGAACTTATAAAAGGCGAACCCGACGCAAGCTCTTTCCCCAGCGGCGGCTTGCGCTCCACTTTCGAGGCAAGAGGCTACACCGCATGGGATCCAACGTCGTACGCATTCATAAAAGACGGCATTCTTTGCATTCCGACCGCGTTTTGCTCCTACAACGGCGACGCACTCGACAAAAAAACGCCTTTGCTTCGCTCTATGGAGGCAATCAACAGACAAGGCACTCGCCTTTTGTCCATACTCGGCAAAAAGACCGAGCGCATAAACGTTTCAGTCGGTCCCGAACAAGAATACTTCCTCATCGACACGGCGATGTACGAAAAGAGAAAGGATTTGTTCTACACCGGACGCACGCTTTTCGGAGCGCGCCCGCCAAAGGGACAAGAACTTTCCGACCACTATTTCGGAGCCATCAAACCCCGCGTAGTCAAATATATGAAAGAGCTTGACGAGGAACTTTGGAAACTCGGAATTTTGGCAAAAACCAAACACAACGAAGTCGCTCCCGCTCAACACGAATTTGCGCCTATCTTCACCACCGTCAACGTTGCCACCGACCAAAACCAGCTCACAATGGAAATCATGAAAAAGGTTGCGGCAAAGCACAATATGACCTGCCTTCTTCACGAAAAGCCTTTCGACGGTGTAAACGGAAGCGGCAAACACAACAACTGGTCTATTTCGACGGACTCGGGCAACCTTCTCGACCCTGGCAAAAGTCCGCAAGACAACGCGCAATTTTTGCTTATACTTGCGGCGGTCATCGCGGCGGTTGACACACATCAGGATCTGTTGCGCATTGCGGTTGCATCCGCGTCCAACGACCATCGTCTCGGCGCAAACGAAGCGCCGCCCGCAATCGTGAGTATGTTCCTGGGCGAAGAACTCACCGGCATCATGCAAGCAATCGCAGACGGACGCACTTATTCCAGACGCGCAAAATGCGAAGTGGAAATCGGTGTACACGTACTGCCGAAATTCTCTATGGACTCCTCCGACCGCAACCGTACTTCACCGTTTGCGTTCACGGGAAACAAATTTGAGTTTCGTATGCCCGGCTCGTCGCAATCTATCGCAAGCGTCAACGTCATTCTCAACACCATTATGGCGGAGCAGTTCGAACTATTTGCCGACGAGCTTGAAAAAGCAAGCGATATAAATCAAGGCATCACGGATATAATCAAGCGAGTGATGAAGGACCACGGCAAAATCATCTTCAACGGCAACAACTACTCCGACGAGTGGACGAAAGAAGCCGAAAGAAGAGGCTTGCTCAACCTGCCTTCGACAATAGACGCCCTGCCCTATCTCACAAGCCCCAAAAACGTCGATATGTTCAAACGCTTGCACGTTTTCAGCGAGGCGGAACTCAAATCGAGAGAGGATATCTACGTCCAAAACTACTGCAAACTTCTCAACATCGAAGCAATGACGATGCTGGATATGGCAACGATGGACATCATCCCGGCAGTCATCAAATACAAAGGCGACGTTGCGAAATCCGCAAACGCAAGCATTGCGCTCGGCGTTGACGCAGACGAAGAAAAAGAGATTTGCAAAGACCTTGCATCGCATATAAAAGACGCAACAGAGTGCGTCAATGCTCTCAAATCCGCTTTGCAAAAAGCGCACTCTTTGGGCGAAAACGTAACCGGCGGCCGTTGCTATCACGACGAAGTGCTTGTCGCAATGGCAAATCTCCGCAAAGTTGTGGACGAGATGGAATTGCTCACCGCAAAAGAGTATTGGCCCGTGCCTTCATACGGAGACCTGCTCTTCTCCGTGCATTGATAACCCCTCGATTTTACACAAAAAAACTTTTATATATGCAAAAGCGACGGAAAAACCGTCGCTTTTGTTATAATTGCTTTATTGTTGTCTTTTGTATTTCGATTGTTTAGGAGAGTTTTCCCTGCTCGAATCAACAGCTTATCTCTTGTTTTTGACAAGCTCTCTTGCCGCGTCCGCAATATCTTTTGCGGTGAGATGATACTGCTCGCTCAAATACGCATTCTTGCCAACTTGTCCGAACTCGTCTTGCACGCCCACGAGCTTCATCGGAACGGGAGCGTTTTGACACACCACTTCGGCAACCGCGCTGCCGAGTCCGTTGCACACGTTGTGATTTTCACACGTGACGATCGCGCCCGTTTCTTTTGCGCATCTGATGATCTCGTCTTTGTCGATAGGTTTCCAAGTGTGGATATTCACGACTCTTGCGTCAATACCTTCTTGTTTCAATGCTTCCGCCGCCTCGACGGCTCTTGCAACCATAATCCCGCTTGCAATCAAAGTGACGTCTTTGCCGCCCTTTATCTCGACTGCTTTGCCAAGTTCGAAGTTCAACGATTCGTCAAAAACCTTTTCCGCTTTTTTGCGTTGCATGCGGATGTACACCGCGCCGGGATAATCGACGATTTGGTCAACCGCTTTTTCAAGCATTGTTGCGTCGGTAGGTTCGAAACACACCATGTGCGGCACGGCTCTCATAAGTGCCATATCCTCAAACGGCATATGAGTGCCGCCGTTGTACTCCGCCGTAACGCCGGGATCCGATCCGACTATTTTCACGTTTTGATGCGCGTATGCCACGGATATGAAAATCTGATCGTAGCATCTGCGAGTTGCAAACGGGCCGAAACTATACGCAAACGGAATTTTGCCCATCGTGGACATGCCTGCCGCTATGCCGATCATGTTTTGTTCGGCAATACCGACGTTGACAAATCTTTCGGGAAATTCCTGTTTAAAAACTTTTGTTGCGTGGCAACTCATAAGATCCGCCTCGATGACGACGATACGATCATCGGTTTTTGCTCTTTGAACGAGTGCGTTTGCAAGCGTCTGACGCATTTCTCTTTCATCGGTCATAGCTCAATACCTCCCCGTTTCCTTTCTCCACATCTCTTCGGAGATGCTCATGCTGTGGCAGTTTGCCGCCGCCTCCGCAAAAGACGCGCCCTTGCCTTTTATGGTGTTTAACACAATCATATTTGCTCTTTCGTGTTGAGATTTCGCATTGTCGATTGCGTTTGAAATCGCCTCTATATCGTGTCCGTCGATGCTTTGCACGTAGAAGCCGAACGCTCTCCACTTGTCCTCGACGGGAGCGATGTCGTTTATATCGCAAACCGCGCCGTCGAGCTGCATCTTGTTGTAGTCCAAAAGCAAAATTAAATTGTCAAGGCGGTGAGAGCCTGCAAACATACTCGCTTCCCAAACCTGACCTTCCTGGCTTTCGCCGTCGCCGATAAAGCAATATACGGTGGCGGGATTATTATCCGTTTTTGCCGCAAGGGCCATACCGACCGCACACGAAACTCCTTGTCCGAGCGAGCCTGCCGTCATATCGATGCCGGGGGTTTTATTCATATCGCAGTGCGATGGAAGATTTGTGCCGTTTTGATTGAGAGTTTGAAGCCACTCTTTTGGGAAATACCCTTTGTCTGCAAGCACGGCGTACATCGCAGGGCCTGCGTGGCCTTTCGACATAACGATTCTGTCGCGGTCAAATTTCTTGGGATTTTTAGGGTCGACGTTTGCTTTTGCATAATAAATGACCGTCAAAGCATCCATAACCGACATTGCGCCGCCGATGTGTCCCGAACCGAATCTGCCGATGGTTTCGATGACGTCGTCGCGGAGCTGTCTTGCCTTGGCGGTCAAAAATTGTTTTTGAGTAGTGTCCATGCTACGCCTCCTGACTGATGACAACAGTATAGCATTTACGACGGCTCTTTTCAAGCGTTGATTGCTTTTTGTTACAATCTTATTCCGATGAGTTCGCTTGCCCTCTGTTTGAGCCTCGCTTTCTCGCCGGGAGGAAGAGTTGAAGAAAAAATTTCTCCCCTTTGCTTTGCAAAAGCAAGCATTTTAAATTCGCTCATTTTCGCGATTTCCGGGAAATCTATGCCGCCGCCCGTCCTATTTGCCAAATCGAAAAGCAAAATCGCGCATCTTGCCTTTTGCTCGTCTATGCCGAATCTTGCGGCAATCGCCCTGACGTTTTCGCCGCTCTTGTTTGACAAAACCGCCTCTTTTGCAATTTCTTCTTCATAAAACTTGACGATTTCGTCGGACAACAAATCGCAAAGCCCTGCCTGCGCAACCTTGCTCGGAGCAAAGGCTCCGCATATCGCAAACAGTGCTATTACCGTCAAAATTCCGCTTGTCGCCAGCACAATAAGTCTTTTTGAAAGCTGCATATTTCACCTCCGCAATAGTTTGCGAAGATTTTTCGAGAATATACAGCGTTTTTACGTTTTTTATAAAAAGTCAAACACGCCTACCGTCAAAATTGATTTTGCATGCATAGGCCTTAAATTGTTTAGATCAAATCTTCTATGCCGAACAGTCCTCTTTCTTTTTTTACTATAAAGTGCATCGCCCTCATTGCGCCTTCTGCATACACCGCGCGTGAAAACGTTTCGTGCACAACGGTTATGCGCTCTTTTCCCGTGTCGATGACGATTGCGTGTTCGCCAAGCGACCGCCCAAGCCGCAAAGAGTGTACGTTTACCTCGCCCCTTGCGCGTTCGCCCCCTCTGCCGACAACCACTTTGCCGAAGTTTCGCTCCTTTACTATGCCGTTTGCAATCGACAATGCCGTTCCGCTTGGAGAATCCAATTTTTTTGAATGATGCGCCTCAATAATTTCTATGTCGGCGTCGGGAAAAACCGTCGCCAGTTTTGCGCAAAACGTTTTGATATGCGCGATTGCAATCGACATGTTGCTTGCCATAAAAACGGGTATATCCTCGCTTGCGCGCACCGCGCACGCCCTCTCGTCATCGGTATGCCCCGTGGTTGCCAAAACAAGCGGAATATGCTTTCTCAGAGCAAAATTTACAACTTCGTTTGTTGCGGTATGCAAGGAAAAATCCACGATTACGTCCGCGTTTTCTTCAACGTCCGCAATAGTGCCGTACTTCATAATCGCATTTAATCCGCGCTCGGCGCAATCCGTGCGATACGCATTGTCTACGGCAACGACTTCGATATTTTCCGCCGCCTGCAAAAGCGCAAGCATTTGCGCTCCCATACGTCCCGTCGCTCCGACAAGAATAACTTTCATACAAAAGCATATTTTATATGGTATTTTTTTATACTATTTCACGCAACTTACATGCCGAAAACAGAGAAATCCGCATATTGCGGATTTCCGTTTTTTGTTTTCTTCGTCGATGTTATCTTGTGCGTATTATCAATCGATTTCGTCGGCTAAACGCTTGCAACGTCAAAACAGTCCTACTATTTTGCCGTCGTCGGTCACGTCGATACGCTCGGCGGCAGGAGATTTAGGAAGCCCCGGCATCGTCATAATCTCACCCGTAAGCACAACGATAAAGCCTGCTCCGGCACTGACTTTTACGTTTTTGACGTTGACGGTGAAATGCTCGGGCGCGCCCAAAAGCGATGCGTCGTCCGAAAAACTGTATTGAGTTTTTGCAATGCAGACAGGCAAATTCGAAAAGCCGAGTTTTTCGAGGTTTGCAATTTGTTTTTGCGCTGTGGACGTAACGGATATGCCGTCGCCGCCGTAAACTTTGCGCACGATTTTTTCGATTTTTTGAGATATGGAATCGCTGTCCTCATACGCAAAAGAGAAATCGCCTTTTTCTTGTTCGCAAAGTCGCACGACTTCTTTTGCAAGCGCTTCGCCGCCCTTGCCGCCGTCCGCCCACACGGTAGACAAAACGGTGTTTACGCCAAGCTCTTTGCATTTTGCGATGATAAAATCAATCTCTTTGTCCGTGTCTGTCGGGAAGCGGTTGATTGCCACGACGCACGGCAATTTGTAAACGTTTTTGACGTTTGAAACGTGGCGCAAAAGGTTTGGCACGCCCTTTTCGAGAGCCTCTATATTTTCGTTTGCAAGGTCTTGTTTTTGCATACCGCCGTGCATCTTCAACGCACGCACGGTTGCCACCACTACCACTGCGTCGGGTGTGAGATTTGCCTTGCGACACTTGATGTCAAAAAACTTCTCTGCGCCGAGGTCTGCGCCGAAACCTGCCTCTGTAACTGCATAATCGGCAAGATAAAGTGCCGTTTTGGTTGCAATCACGCTGTTGCATCCGTGCGCGATGTTTGCAAACGGGCCGCCGTGAACAAGTGCGGGCGTACCTTCCAAAGTTTGCACGAGATTGGGTTTCAACGCGTCTTTCAACAGTGCGGTCATTGCTCCTTGCGCCTTCAAGTCCGCACAAGTTACGGGCTTATCGTCGTAGGTGTACGCAACTATAATTTTGGAAAGTCTTTCCTTCAAATCGGCAAGCGAATTTGCAAGACAAAGCACCGCCATAACCTCGCTTGCGACGGTGATGTCGAAACCATCCTCTCTCGGCGTTCCGTTCGCTTTTCCGCCGAGACCGTCCACCACGAAGCGCAATTGTCTGTCGTTCATATCCACGCATCTTTTCCACGTTATTTTGCGCGGATCTATGCCGAGAGCGTTGCCTTGTTGAATATGATTGTCAAGCATAGCGGCAAGCAAATTGTTTGCTGCGCCGATTGCGTGGAAATCGCCCGTAAAGTGCAAATTTATATCTTCCATAGGCACGACTTGCGCATATCCGCCGCCTGCCGCACCGCCTTTCACGCCGAACACGGGGCCGAGGGACGGCTCGCGCAAAGCAACCATTGCGTTTTTGCCTATACGTCTGAGTCCGTCGGCAAGTCCTATCGTCGTTGTGGTTTTCCCCTCTCCGGCGGGTGTGGGCGTTATTGCCGTGACAAGCACGAGTTTCCCCTTTTCGCCACCCTTTTCCAAAACAGGCGCATAGTCGATTTTCGCCTTGTATTTGCCGTAATTTTCAATCAAATCGAGGTCGATACCGCATTGTTTTGCAACCTCGCAAATTGGAAGCATTTTTGCGCTTTGCGCAATTTCGATGTCCGATTTATACGTCCCGTTCGCCATATTGTCACCGCCGTGTTTGTAGATATAAAAAGTATAGCACTTCAATCATGTTTTCACAACAAGATATTTCGGATGCGGTTCGGCATGCCTGAAAAACTCTTTCTGTCGAAAATCAAAAACATCTTTGAGTTGCATAAAAACATCTTTGAGTTGCATATACTTGACTTTGTGTCAAATAAGTGATACAACATTCAACGAAAAAAATATGGAGGAATCCAAAAATGAAAGATTTTGCAAAAAAGTATATCGATTGGTATCAAGGTCTTGACAAAGTCGTGAAGATTTTGCTCTGCATCCTTTGGGACGTCCCGGCAAACCTCTATCGTCTTGCCAAGAGCGCACAAAAAGACAGCGTGGTGGGCATCGTGCTTGCAATCGTCCTTATGATCTTCGGCGGCTGGGTGTTGTTTCTCATCGACATCGTATCCCTCGTGCTCAAAGACAAGATTTATTGGATTGACGATTTGAGCGACAGCGCATGCGATTCAAACTGCTCTTGCTGCTCCTCTTCCGATTCTTGCGACAAGAAATCGAACGATGCAAAAGACGGAACGGTTGAATAATCCGACGCAATTTACAAAAGATGCACCGACAAGATGTTAAGTCAAATCGGTGCATTTTTTCTTGCATCGCAAGCATTAATGCTTTATCATTATAAACACAAAGCGACGTCGTATAAATTAGACAGGCGACGTCGCCGAAAATATTTAAAGAGGTAAACGCTATAAAAAAAATATTTGCAATCACGATTTGTCTTATAATCGCCGTTGCCGCCTGCTTCGGTCTTATTGCGTGCGGCGATACCGACGATAACGAAGGCGGACAAAACACTCCGACGAGAAACGACAACGCTTGGTTTTCCGATCAGGAACTTGCCGATCGCGGTTTGAGCGGATTCACTGCTCCTCAAAATCTCACCGGAGATATTTACACAACCGTAACGTGGTTCAACAACGGATACTTCTTCTCTCAACCCTGTCCGAGCAAAGAAGTTTTTGAAGAGAACGCACAAGTGTATTTCGAATATTTCAAAGACAATTACGACGGCAGATTCGGCGTGACAAGCATCAAGGCAATGGGCTTGGACACGGATGAAACGTGGTATCATATCACTCAAAAATCCGAATTGTCCGACTATTTCAGCGACAATCCCAGCGCTCGCTACACCCTCTATTACGTCACCGACAACACCCTTGACGAAGACGGCAACATCGTTGCAAACTCCGTATATATGTTTGACGTCAGATACGAATTTGACACCACCGCGAACGGATACCTTTTGAAGATAATCGTCGAAAGCGCAGACAAGTCGAGAAACGGCGCATACACCTATCACTACGTGATGAGATAATCAAAAATCAGCCAACTTAAAAAGCGTACCCCGACGGGTACGCTTTTTCTTATCGTGCATTTATTTTTTTCTTCTTCTTTGCTTTTTGCTCGTCGTATTGCTTGATTGCACTCTCGAAGTCGATTTCTTCGAGGTTTCCCTTCGTTGCGAGATAGCAATGCTTGCCAAGAGCAAATATGTATCTGTCGTGATCGATGCTGTCGCTATACACGTTTTCCACCTCGACGTTTGGCAAAATCTCGTTAAGGCGGCGCACTTTTTCCTCTTTTCTGCACACTTTGCCAAGCAAACGCCCGTTCTTTTTGCTGTGCGGAGATGCGATGCAATAGTCGATTTTCATACGCTTTGCGATCTCTTCGATGAGAAAATCGGGGCTTGCGCTTATGAGAACGACTTTTCTGTTCGGATCGCGATTTTCGGGCTTAAAGAAATCGTAGATGTCGTTTTGGTGCTTATCCCAGTATTTTTTGACGGTTTTGTCCGTGTTTATAAGGCTTACGAAATTGAACGCTATTTTTTTGAATACGGGAACGGGCAATATCTTTGTGACCATCAAAAATCCCCAAAACAGTTGGAACGGAAGCAGCACCAGCGTCCACGGACAGTGCGCCATGCTCCAAAACCAATAGTGCAACGCGCTGTCGTAAGGGATTGCCGTTTTGTCGAAATCGTAAATGTCAACTTTCATTTTGCCGTCGTTTTCCATATTGTTTTAAGTATATCATATATATGTATAAAAAGAAAGACCGTATTTTTAATAAAAAGGGGTTAAATTTAATAAAAGTTTAAGATACAATTTGTAATATAGGTTTGAAAATAGTAAAATACCCTTTTATTTGACGGAGGTGCGTATGAGAATACTGCTTGTAGAGGATGAAAAGGAACTGTCGAGAGCACTCGCTCAGATGTTGATGAAGGACGGCTACGACGTCGATTGTGTATATGACGGCTCTGACGGCTTGAACTTTGCATCGACGGGAATGTACGACATGATTTTGCTTGACGTAATCATGCCCAAAATGAACGGTTTTGAAGTGCTTGCCACTTTGCGCCAAAGAAAACTCGAAACCCCCGTGATTATGCTCACGGCTCTCACCGACGAGAACGACAAAATATCGGGACTTGACAAGGGTGCGGACGATTACGTGTCAAAGCCCTTCTCTTTCAACGAACTCTCCGCTCGTATCCGCGCGGTGCTCCGCAGAAGAGGCAAACTGCTTTCGGACAACAAGCTCGAATATCAAAACGCGTCGCTCGACCTAACCACGTTTACGCTTTCAACGCAAAACGGAAGCATCAACCTCACAGGCAAGGAATTCGAGCTTTTGAGATACCTGTTCGAATACCCCAACTTCGTTGCGACAAAGGAAAATCTTATCCTCAAAGCATGGGGACTCAACAGCGAGTTCGAATCCAACAATCTCGAAGTGTATATGTCCTTTTTGCGCAAGAAGCTCACTCATCTGGGCGCAAATTTCACGATAGAATCGGTGCGCGGAGTCGGCTACAAACTCTCCCAATCCAAAATATAAAATTCAAGGCGCGCACGTCGCGCCTTTTAATTTGCGCAAAAACAACTTTTATCGCTTGATTTTGCACATGTAAACACCTTATAATGTGATATATGGAAATCATCAGAAAACAACGTATAAACTACACCGTGACAACCACTGTCATTGCGGCAATTTTTTTGCTTGTGGTGCTGGGCGGTCTTTTCGGCGTTGTGTACGGCTCGAACGATATGTTTATCAACAAGGCTCTTGACAAGGCTCTCGAAGATCCCGAAAACTACAACAATGCCGTTGCCAACGATTTGCGTTGTATCTTTATCTACAAATACGACGACGGGCGCAATCCCTACATCGACGGCAAAGTGGACGTTTACGGCGACGACGCAACGGATATCGTGCTCAAAGCAATATTCGTGGGCAAAGGCAAGTTCAAATACAACGATCGGTATTTCATCGTGGCAAACAGAGAGTATCCGAACGGCACGCTCTATTCGCTTATCGACCGCACAAGCTATCACAAACAGCTTACCAACACTGCCGTCATGGTGACATTGCTGTATTGTTGCTCCGTCGTGTTCGTCGCGCTTCTTGCGCTGTTGTCGTCCGCAAGACTGCTCTTCCCGGTTGCCTCGGCAATGACAAAACAACGCGATCTTATAGCAAACGCTTCGCACGAGCTAAAAACCCCGCTCACCATAATAGCGACCAATCTGAGCGTCATCAAGAGCGAGCCGGACTCCACCGTCAAGGACAACGAAAAATGGATTGCGTCCATATCGACGCAACTCGTGCGCATGCGCGACCTTATCAACAGCATGCTTGAACTGAGCAAGCTCGAACAGAGCGAATTGCCCAAACAAGACGTGAATTTCAGCGAAATATTCGAGGGCGCATGCCTTGAATTTGAAGCTACGTGCTTTGAAAAAGACGTCAAACTCATCACCGAAATCCAGCCCGATTTGCACGTGTACGGCGAACCTAAATCTCTTGAACGCCTTGCGGTGATCCTTTTGGACAACGCAATCAAATATTCGGGCGACAAAGGCAAAGTCGGCGCAAGGCTTTTTGCGGACGGAAAGCGAGTACATTTGTCGGTTATGAACACCGGCGAGTGCATATCCAAGGAGGATGCAAAGCACGTTTTTGACCGCTTCTACCGCACTGACGGCGCAAGACAAAACAAAGACAACCAAAGTTTCGGACTCGGATTGTCGATCGCGGCTGCGACAGTCAAAGCGCATTGCGGTGAAATCGACTGCCACGGTATAGAGGGCAAAGGCACCGTTTTCGACGTGTATCTGCCCACTCTCAAACTCAAAAAAGACGGCACGCCTGTTGAACCGAGAAAGAAGAAAAAACTGTTTGAACTATGAAAAAACGCGTCGAAAGACGCGTTTCGTTTTTTTGTTGTTTTTATTAGCTCTCTAATTTTTGGTCACCGAATTTGATTGCGCCGGTTTTGCGCATAAGTTCGCTCACTCCAAACGAGATTGCGGCAGGAAGGATAAACAAACAAAGCACAATTCCTACGCCCAGTTGCCAGTCGGGTATCACCCCTTGCGATGCGTCTATCGTGCCGAATACACCCACAAGACCGCTCGTGCCCATACCGCCGCCCGATGCGTTGCAACGAAGTCCCATAAGCACTGCGACCAGTCCGCACACTGCGCTTGCGACGATTTCCGGCACCATAATTGCAGGTTTTCTCATTATGTTCGGTATTTGGAGCATGCTTGTGCCGATGCCTTGCGAGATAAGACCGCCGACGCCGTTTTCTCTGAAACTCGCCACGGCAAAACCAATCATATGCGCCGAACAACCCGCAACTGCCGCACCGCCCGCGATTGCGAATACGTCGGGGTTTTCTATTGCGGTTGCGCTTGTTGCGATTGCAACCCAGATTGCCGCCGACGACGTGGGCATAGTGAGCAAAATGCCCATAACCACCGCAACGAACACGCCGACAATGATTTTGACTGCCGCGCCTGCCTCGATTGCCAAAACGATGAGCTTTGCAAGCAAATCGATGAGTTTGATAAACGGCCATGCAAGGAATATCCCCGCAAGGCACAAAAGCATCATACCGAGCGGAATGAGGATTATGTCGAGTTTGGTTTTGCCCGCATACAACGATGCGATTTCAACGGTGAGCAAAGACACGACGTATGCGCCGACGGGATTGCCGACCGCTCCGAACGCAATCGTAAACGATGCGCCACCACAGAGTGCGCCCACGAGATTGCCTGCAAATGCGCCCACAAGTCCCGTAACCGCCGCCGCAAAAATAACAAGCGGTTTTGCGCCGAGTTTGTGAGCGATTCCTATGCCGATGCCTGCGCCCATGAGCATCTTTGCAATGCTTGCGATATATCCGAGCACTTTTGCAAACGAGTTGTCACCGCACCAAGACGCAATTTGCGCAAGAATAGTGCCTGCGATGAGCGTGCAGAAAAGTCCTTGCGCCATGCCTGAAAAAGCATCTATAAAGTAACGTTTGCAATACTTTTTTACAACCGCAAGAGCGGTTTTGCCCCTGGTTTGACGCGTAGCGTAGTCGGCAAGAATACCACCCGTTTTCTCTTCGTCGACGTTGTCGACGTTTTTTTCGTCGCAATCGTCGTCAAGTCGGACAATTTGTGCGTTGTCCACGCCCCGTTCGTCTTCTTGAACGCCGTTTTTTTCGTCGAAAACATCGACGTTTTCAACAGTTTTTTCTAAATTTTTGTCGTTGTTTTTTTGCATTTTTACATCCGTTTTGCATTGTAAAATGCAGTTTTTATTTTTTATCGCAAACATATGCGTTCATTTGCTTTCTACGTCCACGATTTTCATTTCGGACGACGGAGCGACAACCTCAACTTCGTCGTGCTTGTCGTCATCGGGAATATCGTTTTTTGCCATAATCTTCATTGCCGCACCCACACAAAGCGAAAACATATTTTCCAAATCGGTTTTGGTGAGTGATTTTTCATGATGCGCATAATCCTTTGACACAATAGTTGCGGTGGGATTGCCGTTTTTGGCAAACGCATTCGAGATGAAACCGTGCAGCGAATTGAACTTGTGCGCAAACGTATCGTGCGGCATTGTGGACACGGTGATGCCCTGCTCTATCGCGCTTGCGTGCACGCTGGACACGAGGTCGAGAGAAAAGTCGATATTGCGGATTGCGTCGCACTCGGCAACTTGGAAATTGCCGCTCAGAATATCCCCTATTGCAAGCACCTTTGCAGAGGCAAATTCCGGGTGAGCCTCGACGAACGCGCGCGAGCCGCAATGCCCGGCGTTTTCCGCACCGAAGGAAACGTACACAATCTTTGCATCGTCCGCAAGGAGTTCGGGCTGTTCGGCAAAATATGCGTATGTTGCCATTGCGATTGACGTTGCAACGCCGTTGTTTTCGCGCGCAAACTTTTCAAAGGGCGAGAAGTGTATCACAAACGCCGCAATGCCGAAAATGCCCGATACAAACGGCAAAATGGTAAATGCGCTTATCTTTGCAGCAACGTTTGCACCCTCCGTGCCGATTGCCATCTTCAAGATGCAAAACAGAATGAAAATAAACACTGACACCGGCGCGACAATCATGCAAAGTTTTCTGACAAGATTGAAATCCTTGACGGGACTGCCGAGCGTTGCGTCGTGATTGTCGCAGACGATGAGAACGTTTTTGGCGTTTTTGACGTCGTTGCAACTTTCGCTGACGACGTTGTATGACACTTTTTTAGGCAAAACCTTGCCGAGTTTGCTATTGCCCAGATACATAAGCAAAAACACGCTGCCGCCGCCGAGGAACATCACAAGGGACAAGAGCGTGAGCATTGCACCCGTCACCCTGCCGCCTGCAAAAGACACAAAATACATCACGTAGCAAATCGCATACCAAATGCCGATAAGCAAAAACGACCCTCTGCCCAAAAGCGGCGAGGCGGCAAATGCTTCGAGACGAGTTTTTGCGTCCGTTTCGTCGTGCAAGCGATTGCGGATTGCTCTTGCGCAAGCGGTTTCGTCCTTGCTTGCGGCTATGCGATGCGGATACTTTTCAAGCTCATGCGAAAAGTCCTCGACGAAATCCATCGCACTTTGCATGTCTTCCTTGCTTATTACGCTGTGTTTCTCTTCAAGACCTGTCATGTTTCTATTATAGCATGCTTTTTGAATTTATCAACCTTAATCCCTCACACAAAACGGCAAAAAGAAAAGGCGCAATCGCGCCTTTTCTTTTTATGCCTTTATTTTGCAATTATGTTTTATGCCGCAAAGGTGTACACAAACCAACCGTCTGTTTCAACAGCGGGTGCGAGATTTGTGTATTGTGTTGAATCATAAGCCTTTGCACCGAGTTTGACGGAAACCGCAACGCCTGCGCTTGCGTTTACGTCTGCCTTCACGCCGAGTTCAAAGCCGTTTGCTTCGCTGATATCGAGAGTGACTTCTGCGGTGCAAGCAAACATTTCGTTGAGGAATGTTTTAACTTTTTCTGCGTCTGCTTTTTCGCCATATGTTGTGCCTGCAACTTTAAGTGCGTTTGCAAATACGGGGAGCCAGTTGTCCTTGTCGCCTTCAATAAGGGTTTCGGTGAACGGTTTTGCGTTCTTTTCCCACCAAATCTTGCCTATTGTTTGGACGGTGTTGCCAACACTCGAGTATGCATTCTTGAACGCTTTGTTTGCGTTGGTCGCAACGACGAGCTTGCCGTTTGTGGACTTAATGAGCGGAAGCGCAGCAACGACTGTGTCTGCAACCTTGGTGATGATAGGATCTTTTGCAACGGCTGTACCTGCATTGGTCTTTGGCGGGAACATTTTGTCAAGAACGCCTTTGACGAGCTTTTGGAAGCCACCGACGATGTCAACGTTCTTCCATGCAGCGCCTTTGAAGCTCTCGTTGAGCGGGACGACTCTTTCTTGAGGATCTTTTGCAAGTTCCGCTTCGATATCGCAACCGAAGAATTTGGTCGCAAATGCTTTCAAAGCCGCATCTTCCGCATTGCCCTTGAAGAATGTGGTCTTCACAAAGCTGTATGCATAGTCGCCGAACAGTCTGACAAGCGTGTCGAGGATCTTGACGTTACCGATTTTTGCTTCTTGATTCACTTTGACTGCCAAAGTGCCGTCCTTGAAGGATGCTTCGACGATATTGACGCCTTTGTATGTCAACGCTGCTTTTGCAACAGTGCCGTTGTTTTCCTTGTTTTTGAGATCGAGCTTGCCGCTCAAAGAGAGAGCAAGGTTGCCGTCAAGCACAAGGTTGTCAAGTCCGCCACCGATTGCGGTGTTGACTTTGGAGAATCTTGCATAACCTTCTTTGTCGAAAGCAAGAGCGTTGAGCGTGATGCCTTTGAGGTCAACCGCGACTTCTGCGTCTATGACTGCTTCTGTCGTGTAGTTGTCTCTCTCGACAGCCATTGAGTTTTCGATTTCACCCTTGCTTGCTTTTGCAAAGTCAAGTTCATTGATTGTGATTGCAACAACGGGATATACGTTGTTGACGTTTGCGTTTTCACCTTCGAGAGCGGGAAGACCGACTTTGATGGTGAACGAGTCGATTGCGTCGTTCTTGGTTGTGAATTGCAAAGTGAGATCCAAGCCTTCAATCACGTCCATAAGACCTGCGGGAAGGTTGTCACCGAACAAGCTGAGCATATCGAGAGTCGAGGACGCAAGTTTCGTCGTATACGTTGTGACATCGCCTTTTGTAACGGTTGTTGTCTCATCGTTTGCAAAGAACCCTGCAATCATGTCGTTTGTCAAAATGCTCTTTATGTTGAGGTTGCCTTGCGCGTCGAATGCATCGTCCACGTTGAATCCGTCGAGCATTCCCAACACACCGCTTATAGTATCTTTGAACTTTGCGACGTCAACATCAAAGACTTTCATGACATCGCCGATGAGGACATTGAGATCCCAACTGCTGCCCATGTTTTTGGTGAGAGCCGTGACAACTTCCGCAATCGATTTTCCTTTTACGATCTTATCGTTGAAGATGAAGTTGTAGAAGTTCTTGTTGTAGGTATCGTTGAGATAGCTGAACGGAATTTTGACGTTTTGTCCCGCATAATCGATGTAGATGTTGTCTACGTCATTGAAGAAATAGTATGCCGTAAACCAGTTTTCACCGCTGGTGGGATCGTAGAACTTCGCCTTGATCGCGGTGTTGGTGCTTGAGTCTTTGCTTGATCTGTCAAGAACAAGCTCGAGTGCGATGCCGAGATCGAGTGTGTCATAACCTTGTCCGTTGCCGTCGACCAAATCGAGTGCGACCGCAAGATCGAGACTCACTTTGAGGTCATCCTTTTCGCCGATTGCTTCGCCGCCGATGCCGGTTGACTTCTCCCAAAGCGTGTTAAAATAGTTCTTCACATTCGTGACGTCGTTTTCAGGTGTTGTTTGGCCACCGCCACCGCCGCCCGTATTGCCGCCTTTGTTGTCGTCTTTGTTGCCGCAAGCAACAAGCGCGAACACCAAAACCAGCGCAAGAATCACGATGAAAAGTGATCTGATGCTAATTTTTTTCATAATTGCCTCCTAATAATTTGCCATCGTTTGAAACACATCCTCACGCACGCATACGTGTAGTGTGGATATATTTGTGTATTTAATTATATTATATTTGAAAACCAAAGTCAACACACAAAAAAACTTTCCCGCTTTCGCATGTATTTGTTCTTCCTCTACAAGAGCGTGGCAGCGTGTACTCTAAATTAGATGCGCCCCCCTCTTTCCCTTTCGGGCTTTTGTTCTTCCTCTACAAGAGTTGAACGGCGTGAACTCTTAATTAGATGAACCCCCTCTTTCCCTTTCGGGCTTTTCTCCCACCACTCAAATAGGGGCAATTCTCT